>Ga0209284_10000213_pt1 | contig 92088 bp, 84 predicted proteins | sample FRY03_FD_187211 | JGI IMG/M metagenome (GOLD analysis project Ga0209284, IMG submission 187211) | Freshwater microbial communities from Lake Fryxell liftoff mats and glacier meltwater in Antarctica - FRY-03 (SPAdes) (version 2) | ecosystem: Environmental > Aquatic > Freshwater > Ice > Glacier... | reverse complement strand
ATCGGTTTCTGAGGTTCAAATAAGTCCCGATGCTAAGTGGGTTGCTTATACGGTTTCAGAAATGGATTTAAAAAAAGATAAATCTATAAAAAGAGTCTATATTATTCCGATAACTGGTGGGGAACCTATTGCGATGACTGGAAAAAATCATTCTGCCAGCCAACCACGTTGGAGCTCTGATAATAAATACCTTTCTTTTTTATCAAGCAGAGATGAAGATGAAAATACGCAAATTTGGCTTTCTAATCGTTTGGGTGGTGATGCCGAAGTGTTAACCAAAATACCGCAAGGCGTGGGCGATCATGAGTGGTCGCCAACTGAAAATAAATTATTACTCGTGTTAACAGATCCTAAGCCTGAAGAGTTGACATCAGATAAAGAAGATGATAAAAAAGTAAAACCTTACGTAATTGATCGCAGACAGTTTAAACAAGATTATGTTGGATACTTGGACCGCTATAGAGATCATATTTATCTGTTCACGCCCGGAGATAGCATTGCCACTCAATTAACTTTTGGCGATTTTGATGACAGTGATCCTGTTTGGAGTCCTGATGGCAAAAAAATTGCCTTTGTAAGCAACCGTACCGAAGACCCTGATGGCAATGCAGATACCAATATATGGGTGGTTTCAGCAGATGGCAAAAACAACGATAAAACTTTAGTTCAAGTAACCACCAACCCCATTAAAGACGACTCACCCACTTGGAGCCCTGACGGTAAATTTATTGCTTACAGAACTGCACTCAACGCCAAAATACTTTGGTATGCAGGAGAAAAGTTAGCCATTTCTCCAGCTACAGGAGGACAGGCAATTGTATTGACCGAGAGTTTAGATCGGAATATTAGTCAACCAAACTTCTCAAAAGATGGCAAAAGCATTCTGTTTCTACTAGAAGAAAACGGAACAAGTGTTTTAGCTTCCGTAGACACAAAGGGGAAAAACTTAAAACGCTTAATTGCTGGAAATATAAGTATTTCTGATTATGATCTTAGTGGGCAAACTATTGTTCCACTTTTAGGCTCCGAAAATAGACCAAATAACCTATTTACTTTTGAAAAAAATGTTTTAAAAGAATTAACCAAAATAAACGATGCGCTTTTAGCAGACATTAAAAAACCCGTAATTGAAAAAATAAACTTTAAAAGCATGGATGGCACTCCCGTTGAAGGTTTTGTTGTAAAACCCATTGACTTTGACGCATCAAAAAAATACCCAACGATTTTATGGATACATGGGGGACCCACAGCTCAGTACGACTTTTCATTCGATTCAGAACCTCAATTGTTTGCAGCAAATGGATACGTGGTGTTGCTTATTAATCCCCGGGGTTCAACAGGTTACGGAGAAGATTTTTGCAAAGCATTATTTGCTGATTGGGGCAATTTAGATTTCCAAGATGTGATGTCTGCCGTTGATTATGCTGTTGATCAAGGTTATACAAACCCTGACCAGTTAGTGGTTGGCGGTTGGTCTTATGGCGGTATTTTAACCAACTATGTCATTACAAAAACCAACCGTTTTAAAGCAGCTATGTCAGGTGCTAGTGAAGCATTGTATCGTGCCAACTATGGGCATGACCATTACCAGCTTACTTGGGAGCAAGAGTTAGGCTTGCCTTGGGAAAACAAAGAAGTCTGGGAGCGTATTTCTCCCTATAATGATGTGGCTAAAATAGTAACTCCAACGCTATGGATGGGTGGCAGTGATGATTGGAATGTCCCTATTCTTAATTCAGAACAAATGTATATGGCGATGAAAAGATTAGGTCGCGAAACACAATTAATTGTGTATCCTGGAGAACACCATGGAATCAGAAGGCCTTCTTTTCAAAAAGACCGTTTGGAAAGGTATTTAGAATGGATGCAGAAATATCTGAAATAGCCGTATTTTTAATTTGTATCCAATAACTTTGTCTCTTTTAAAATAAACCTATGGATTTATCTAAAATAAAGATGGTGGTTACTGATATGGATGGTACGCTTCTCAACTCAAACCACGAAGTTAGCGATTGGTTTTTTACCTTATTTGATGCTTTAAGGAAAAGAGATGTTTTATTTGTTGCCGCTAGTGGTCGCCAATACCTCAGTATTGTAGAAAAGCTACATCTCATAAAAGATGATATTATTGTGATTGCTGAAAATGGCGGTTTTGCTATCCAGAATGGAAAGGAACTAGTTTCTAGCCCTTTACCTCATCAAACAAAAAATGAAGTCATTAGTATTTTAAATAGGATAGCCAATATTCATCCTGTACTTTGTGGAAAAGATAGTGCTTATATATTAGGAAACTCCTCCTTATTTGAAAAAAAACTACAAGAGTATTATTCCAATTATAAAATATTGGACAATTTAAGCGATTTTGACGGCGAGATTTTAAAGATTGCAATTTATCATTTTGAGAGTTCAGAAAAATATATTTATCCAAAAGTTTCGTTTTTAGAAAAAGACCTACAAGTGAAAATTTCAGGCACAAATTGGGTTGATATTTCCAGCAAGAATGCCCATAAAGGATTTGCACTTAAAAAAGTAATGGAACAAAACCATATAAAACCGGAAGAACTTTTGGTTTTTGGAGATTACAACAACGACTTAGAAATGTTGGCCCTTACAGCAAATAGTTTTGCTATGGCTAATGCACACCCAAATGTGCTAAAAGTCGCTAATTATAGTACGAGCAGTAATGATGATTTTGGGGTGGAAAGGGTTTTGGAAAAGTTAGTCGAAAGTCTTACGTAAAAAGTCTAACGTAAAAAAATGTTTTTGGGGTTTGAAAAATGTTTCAAGTTTCAGGTTTAAAGTTTTTTTTATTTGAGTTTAAACTTGCACTTGATTTTGAAATTGTTTTGAGTTTGTGAGCCAAATTTAAAAAGCTTGAACCTCCAAACTTACATAGAAAAGCTTACGTGTTTTTTATTTCCATTTCGTATTTTTTAAATTTAATACTACTTTAAAATTTTGTATTCCTAATTTCATATTTTCTAAGCTTATTTTTTTTGAAATGAAAAAAAATCGCGCTAAGCAATCTATGTTTCGCATTAAGCGCAATTATCTTAATACTTAGTGCTTTTTTTACTTTATAATAAACTTGCACTTGCACTTAATCTAAGTCTTCTGTTTCTTCTTTTTAGCCGCTGGGAACAACACATTATTCAAAATCAAACGATAACCTGGTGACGATGGGTGCAATTCCAACTCCGTTTTTGGATCGCCAACTCTGTGCTGATAATCTTCGGGGTCATGACCACCGTAGAAAGTGAAGAACCCTTTACCTTTTATGCCGTGAATATAACGTGCTTCCCCGTTTATTTTATTTTCTCCAAGAATTAGTACGTTTGATTTAATTTCATCACGTTCAAACGAAGTAGTTTGTCCCATAAAGCCTTTGACCAAACTCGTATGGTTTTGGCACAGCATTGTGGGGATAGGATCCCATTTTGCCGAAAAATCCATCAAAGAAAAATAATCAGACTCTTTAATAATATTTCTTTTTTGGGTCATATCAATAGAGGAAAACTCATACTGCAATGGGTTTCTTTCCAAGGTAAAATTGGTAAACGCAAAAGTTTTAGAATAGTCGATTTTTGATTGATAATTAGCATCCGAAGGGTCACCATCGAACATAGCTTCACAAACATCCACTCCGTCGGAGGCGGATAAGGCAATATCAAAACTATCGGTAGCCGAACACATGGCAAACATAAAACCTCCACCAATAACATAATTCCTTATTTTTAAAGCGACAGCTCGTTTTGACTCTGATACTTTAGTAAATCCTAATTTTATGGCTAAATCTTCTGCTTCTTTTTTACTTTCTAAATACCAAGGAGCCGCTTTATAAGCAGCATAAAATTTACCATATTGCCCAGTAAAATCTTCATGGTGCAAATGCAGCCAATCAAATAACACTAATTTATCTTCTAAAACCTCTTCATCATAAATAGTTTCATAGGGGATTTCGGCATAAGAAAGCACCATGGTAACGGCATCGTCCCAAGGCTGTAAACCTTTTGGTGTGTAAACTGCTATTTTAGGGGCTTTTTCTAAAACCACAGCTTCTTGATTTTGTGAAGGACTAGCAATTTCATTTAAAATACTATTAGCCTCACTATCCGATAAAATCTCGAAAGAAACACCACGAATTTGACATTCTTTGCGGATATCTTCACTGTCAGGCAATAAAAAAGAACCGCCCCGATAGTTTAAAAGCCATTGGACTTTCTGCTGTTTGGCTAATATCCAATAAGTAATTCCATAGGCTTTTAAATGATTTTTTTGACTCTCAGCATCCATAGGAATCAGAATTGCAGAAGCAAACATTTTCAAGGAAAAAAGGAAAAAGAGAATAGATAATAGACTTTTGGTCATACCGTAATTTAGAAAAATACACTAATTATTGGATTACTGACTTTTTAATTAAAGTTACAACTAATTGCGTAAACTAAAATAGGCTTTAAAATAATTGAGAAAAATTTAACGCCAATTTATCTGCCTTTAAAACGGCGCATCACTATCATCATCTGAAAAATCGTTCGTAATACTACCAAAAGCCTGATCTGCATTTGGGTTCGGCAGCTTTTTCGTCATAAAAGGATTGTCTTCGTTAGCATTCATTTTAGACTGAAACTCAAACGGAGAATCAAAATCATCTAAATTATCAAACTTACCTTGATTTGCAATAAATTTCAAGCGGATATTTTCTAAGCCACCATTCCTGTGTTTTGCAACGATAAATTCGCCTTGGCCTGCGGTTGGTGAACGCTCCTCATCATCCCATTCATCAATTTTATAGTATTCAGGTCGATAAATGAAGGATACGATATCGGCATCTTGTTCAATTGCTCCAGATTCTCTAAGATCTGATAATAAAGGTCGCTTGGTACCACCCCTTGTTTCAACGGCACGGGATAATTGCGATAAGGCAATCACGGGAATGTTTAATTCCTTTGCCAAAGCTTTTAGGTTTCTTGAAATGGTAGAGATTTCCTGCTCTCGGTTTCCACCTCCTTTTTGATTACTCCCAGCTGTCATCAACTGCAAATAATCAATCATAATCATTTTTATTCCCTGTTGCGATGCTAATCTCCTTGCTTTTGCCCTAAGGTCAAAAATTGATAATGACGGAGTATCATCAATAAACAAAGGTGCTTTTTCAAGCGTTTTTACCTTTACGTTAAGCTGTTCCCATTCGTGCTTTTCTAACTTGCCAGTACGTAATTTTTCAGAAGACAAACCTGTTTCCGATGAAATTAAACGTGTTATCAATTGTACAGAAGACATCTCTAAAGAAAAAAAAGCAACAGGAATATTAGAATTCACCGCCATATTTCTCGCCATAGACAAAGTAAGCGCGGTTTTACCCATACCAGGACGAGCAGCTATGATAATTAAATCACTAGGTTGCCAGCCCGAAGTTAGTTTGTCCACTTTGTCAAAACCAGAAGGTACCCCACTTAATCCTTCTTTATTGGCGATTTCTTCGATGCGCTTTTTAGCCTGAATCACTAAATCTTGAGCTGTTTGGGCAGAACGTTTTAAATTGCCCTGAGTCACATCATATAATTTTGATTCTGCCGTATCTAACAAATCAAAAACGTCAGTGCCTTCATCATAAGCGTCTTCAATTATTTCGTTAGAAATTTTAATTAAACTACGCTGAATAAATTTTTGAAGAATGATGCGTGCGTGGAACTCGATATGCGCCGAAGAAGCCACTTTTTGGGTGAGTTTTATCAGATAAAAATCGCCTCCTGCCGCTTCTAATTTACCATCTTTTTTTAACTGAGAGGAAACTGTTAATAAATCGACAGGTTCAGAAGTTTCAAATAATTTGAAAATTGCTTCAAAGATAAACTTATGCGCATCTTTATAAAAAACATCGGCATGTAAGATATCAATAATTTCATCAATGCCTTTTTTATCAATCATCATTGCACCCAATACGACTTCTTCTAAATCAATAGCTTGGGGCGGTATTTTTCCCCTTTCTAGGCTAATAACGCTAGATCTATCAATTTTATGTCCAATAATTGGATTCGTTTTTTCCATGGTTACGAAAGTATGTAAATAACTATTAGTTCATCTAAAAAAATGAAATTCTATATTCACAGTTCATGAACAATTATCATGTTAATAAGTTACGGTTTCCTGTTGATAACAAAAAAAATCTGAAAAATTATTTCTTCAGATTTTAATATTGTATGATAAAACTGTCTTTAATCATTAAATACGCCCATTTTGGCGTATTTATCCATTCGCTTTTTGATCAATTCCTTTGGTGATAACTTTTTAAGCTCCTCATAATTTGAAATAATTTTATTTTTTACGATTTCAAAAGTTTTATCTCTGTAGCTATGCGCACCGCCCGATGGTTCACGAACAATTTCGTCAATCAGCTTTAATTTTTTCATATCGGTTGCGGTTAGTTTTAGAGCTTCAGCAGCGATTTCTTTATATTCCCAACTTCTCCATAAAATAGAGGAGCACGATTCGGGGGAAATTACGGAATACCAAGTATTTTCCAACATCAATACCCTATCACCAACACCAATACCCAAAGCTCCACCAGAAGCGCCTTCCCCTATAATCACTACGATTATAGGCACTTTTAGCCTGGTCATTTCTAAAATATTTCTAGCAATTGCTTCGCCTTGACCTCGCTCTTCCGCTTCGATACCTGGATAAGCACCTGGAGTATCTATTAAACTTACTACAGGAATATTAAACTTTTCGGCAGATTTCATTAAGCGCAATGCCTTTCTATAGCCTTCGGGGTTTGCCATTCCAAAATTACGATACTGTCTTGTTTTGGTGTTGTAGCCTTTTTGTTGACCAATGAACATAAAGCTTTGGTCTCCAATTTTACCAAGACCACCAATCATCGCTTTATCGTCTTTTACATTTCTATCACCATGCAATTCAAAAAACGTATCACCACATATTGCTCTTATATAATCGAGCGTGTAAGGGCGGTTCGGATGCCTAGACAATTGTACACGCTGCCAAGCAGTAAGGTTTTTATAGATTTCCTTGCGGGTTTCTAGTAATTTTTTTTCTATTTGTTTACAGGTTTCCGTAACATCTACGTCACTTTCCTCACCAATAATCATGCACTTATCTAATTGCTCTTCAAGCTCTTTAATGGGAAGTTCAAAATCTAAATATTCCATGAGTACTCCTGTTTATTTTTTATCAGGCAAATATAAAACATTAAATAGGGATGCCTAACTCCTACTCCATTTTTTTAATTTTCCTTTGTTCTTTAATAATCCATTGGCTATCACGGTGCTGAGTATCAGCAAAGCACCTAAATAGAATAAAGGGTTCATTTTTTCGCTATCTCCTAAAAAAATAAAGGCCAAAATAATTCCATAAATAGGTTCTAAATTCACTGTTAACATTACGGTATAAGGCGTTAAAAATTTCATTACTTTAACCGATGCGATAAAAGCATAAGCTGTACAGATAGACGCTAAAATGGTTAAATAAAGCCAATCGTTCGCTGAAATTGTAAAAAAATCGGCAGTAAAACGCTGATTTATTCCTAAATATACACTTAAAAATAAAACACCTATTCCTAATTCATAAAAGGAAATAACACTGGGTTTATTCGTCTGAATAAGCTTGCCATTCATTAAAGCAAAAATAGCCGATAACAAAGCAGATACTAAGCCAAACATAATGCCCTGAGCGTACTGCGCTTCTACATTAAAAATAATGTAAAGTCCCCCCATAACAATGATGCCAAAAAGAATTTCATACCAAATTATTTTTCTTTGATAAAAAAAAGGCTCTAATAAGGCGGTAAAAAAAGCACCAGTGGACATGGTGGCTAGAGCAATAGATACGGTTGAAACTTTTATCGCCTTAAAAAAAGTTACCCAATGCAGTGCAATGACGATGCCTGCGATGGCCATGAGCATAAATTTTTTAGGCGCAACTTGAAATGAAATTTTTTTAGAACTTATAAATAGAAAAATCAAAGCTACAGCGATACTCATTCTATACCAAACTAAGGGTAAGGCATCTAAACTAATTAACTTGCCAAGTATAGCAGTAAAACCCCAAATAAAAACTATAAAATGTAAGTGTAGGTAGTTTTTAACTTTATCTGTCATCAAAAAAAATTGAGAAATTTTATACCTTAACGTATGGCGTTACGCAACAAAAATAAGGCTAGAAAACCAAATAATATATTCGGAAAAATTACTGCTAGCAGTGGTGAAAAACCCGATTGCTCAGCTAAAGTACCGAAAACTCTATCAAAAAAAATATAGATAAAAGCTATTAAAATACCAAAAGCCAAATTTATACCCATACCACCCCTGCGTTTTTGTGCGGATACCGCAACAGCAATTAAGGTTAAAATAAATGCCGTGATGGGTAGCGACCATCTTTTGTATTTCGCCAAAATATAGGTGTTTATGTTTGATGCACCCTTTTGTTTTTGATCGGTAATAAAGGCATTCAATTCGAATAAATTTTTGGTTTCAGCGATATAGGATACTGGTGTTAAATCGTTAATCCTAAATGGAAAAATAGTATCTAAACGCCTTTTGGTCTGCACAATTTCTGTTTCGCCTTTTAAGGTACGTTTTACATAGGAGTTTAGTCGGTATAAAGAGTCTGTTGGTATCCACCTTATAGTTGCGGCGGATAATTTATACTCTAATTCATTGTCTTTGTTAAAATGCTCCATCGTGAAATTATAGCCCTGCTGACGGAGTGGATCAAAGCGACTTACATAAATAAAATCGCTTTCATTTAATTGATTAAAAATATTTTCTGTCACCCTATCTTCCTTACCCTTTTTTAAATATTTAAATTTGAATTCGTTAAAACCCTTACTTGCATTTGGAACGATAAACATGCCCATTAAAAGCATAAAAACGGCTATAATACTGGCACCAATAAAATAAGGTTTTAGAAAACGAAAATAAGAAATTCCAGAACTTAGGATGGCTACAATCTCTGTATTACTAGCCAATTTTGAGGTAAAAAATATAACAGATAAAAAAAGAAAAATAGGAAATAACATACTCCCAATATAGATAGAGAAGTTACCTAAATACACCAATATTTCATTTAAGGGTGCTTCATTATCTTGGATTTTACCTATCTGTTCGGCTAAATGCACCATAATGCCGATAGGAATAAATAATAGCAACATCACTATAAAAGTAACTAGATATCTTTTTAAGATGTATTTATCTAAAATGGTCACGATTATAATCTTTTATCCATTTGTTTTACCATTTTGTTTTTCCAATCGTAAAAATCTCCTGCTAAAATATGCTTTCTGGCTTCACGGGTCAACCATAAATAAAAGCCTAAATTATGAATGGTTGCAATTTGCTTTCCTAAGTATTCATTTGCCGCGAATAAGTGCCTTAAATAGGCTTTAGAATATTCCGTATCCACAAAGGTAATGGCCATTTCATCAATAGGAGAAAAATCATCTTCCCATTTTTTATTTTTAATATTAATAGTGCCATGCGCTGTAAATAACATACCGTTTCTGGCATTACGTGTAGGCATCACACAATCAAACATATCAATTCCTAAAGCAATATTTTCAAGAATATTAATAGGCGTACCGACGCCCATTAAATACCTTGGTTTGTCTTCTGGCAAAACTTCACAAACCACCTCGGTCATGGCATACATTTCCTCTGCTGGCTCCCCTACCGAAAGTCCACCAATAGCATTCCCAACAGCACCAACACCAGCAATATATTCTGCAGATTGTTTTCTTAAATCTTTATAAGTAGAGCCCTGGACAATCGGAAAAAAAGCCTGACTATAATCGTACTTAAAAGGTAATTTATCTAAATGCGCAATACAGCGATTTAACCACCTATGTGTCATGTGCATAGAACGTTGTGCGTATTTATAATCGCAGGGATACGGCGTACATTCATCAAAGGCCATGATAATATCTGCGCCAATAACACGCTGAATTTCCATGACATTTTCAGGGGTGAAAAAATGATAAGAACCGTCGATATGCGACTTAAACTTTACACCTTCTTCTTTTATTTTACGATTGTTTGATAAAGAATATACCTGATAGCCACCACTATCCGTCAGAATATTTCTATCCCAACCCATGAATTTATGAAGACCACCTGCCTTTTCAAGAACCTCTAGTTTGGGTCTTAAGTAAAGGTGATAGGTGTTTCCTAAAATAATATCAGGATTAATATCTTCTTTGAGCTCGCGCTGATGCACCCCTTTTACAGAAGCCACCGTACCAACAGGCATAAAAATAGGAGTTTCTATTTTCCCGTGATCGGTTATGATTTCGCCAGCTCTGGCTTTGCTATTTGGGTCTGTATGCTTTAAAGTAAATTTCAAAATCTTGTATAAATAAGCGCAAATATAGGCAACTGAGAAAGAAAAAAACTTAATAAAAAAATAAAGTTATTTGCTTGTTCAAAATGTTTTTGAGGGGTAGACTATCGCATTTTACAAATACTTATTTAGCGTAGCAATAGAAGTTTGCAATAGTTCAAAAGTAAATTGGAGTAAAAAATACCTCTAAAACGAAGCGATTGATTTAACCAATAAGCCAAATTACAAAATGGTTTAAACAATAAAACCTTAAGAAATGCGTTCAAAGCACAAGAAAATATGTAATTGAGCACTCTCGTCGATGACATTATTATTTTCCCTTAAACAAATAGATATGAAAAAAACAATTTTTACTGCCGTATTTACTCTAGTTAGCTTTATAGCGATGGCGCAAAAAGATAGTGGATTTGGCATTAAGGTTGGGGTAAATTATAATCAAAATAGTGATTTGAGATTTGCAAACTTACAGGCTGTGGGGGAAGACCTTATTGCTGGTTCTGATGGGAAAATAGGTTACCATGTGGGTGTTTTCGGAAAATTAGATTTCCCTAAATTTTATCTCAAACCAGAATTGCTTTACACCAAAACACAGAGTAGTTATAACATAGAAAACGTTGACAGAGTATATGATGTAAGTAAAATAGATCTTCCTGTTTTACTAGGATACAAAATAATTGGTCCTCTTAGCATTTTCGCTGGACCGTCTTTAAAATATATTCTAAATCAAGATTTAGAAAATGTTGAATTAAACGATGTTGAGGATAATTTTACAGTGGGCTTACAAGCAGGTATTGGTGTTAACTTAGGTAACATTGGCATTGACGTTCGTTATGAAAGAGGATTTACCTCAAACGAAGCTACTTTTATTGACAGTAACATTACCAATGTTACGGATGCCAGAATTGATGCGCGACCATCTCAAATTATTTTTGGAATTTCTTTGAAGCTTTAAACATAGATAATCTCAAAAAAAAACCTGAAAGTTAATGGCTTTCAGTTTTCTTTTGGGTTTTTTATTTTCAACTATCCTTATCTAAATAGTCTGGAATTCCATCCCCATCTGTATCGGGGAATGTTATGCTTCCATCTGCATTGATGATTATTTCATCACGGGTAAGTTTGTTATCGCCGTCGTCGTTAGGGTCAAAAAAATTAGGTATAAATTGTGCAGGAGGCCTTTCTTGATCTGAATTAGTATTATCATCATTTAATCTTCCATTACCATTTAAATCCTCCAAATAAGAGGGTATCCCGTCTCTGTCATGGTCTGATTGGTTTACCGCATATAAATTTAACTTAAAAATAATCGGACTGTAGGGAGGGATATTTCCAGACTCAGACCCCCTGGCATAATAAGCCAATGCAGAAGGTATGAAAATAGCACCTATGCCGTAGTCTAATACATTTACAGTACCATCGCCATTTTCTATAAAACCACTACCAGCTTTTAAACTTGTTATTCCATGATAAAATCCTGGGATATTACGAGTTAAATCAAACCATATCGGAGACCTAGAGCTTTCAAAAACAGTACCATTTAATAGAGAGCCCTCATAATCTACATAAGTTGAATCAGCAAATGTTGTTGAAGGTCCAACTCCTTGCCTTGCAATTATATAATAAATTTTATGTTCTATTGATTCGCTGTTATCAATACCTACTTGATTAGAAGTAACTGTTAATGTTTTAAAACCAAAACTCGGAGAATCTTTTAAAGAAGTTTTATTACTATTATCCCCTGCCAAAGTATCAATTTTAATAACAAAGTCGAAACCTGCCTGCGGATTCTGAAACTCTTCATAATTGTAAAAATGAGTACTGAAATATTGTTGTAGCTCAGCCTCGTCTTCTGAAAATACTTCCGATAATGGTCTTGGTGGTTCTAAAGCCACTGTTATTTCCTCGTCATTATTACAAGAACTAATGGCTACTGCTAAGATTATTAAATAATATATACTTCTGATTTTCATCAATCTTATTTTAAGTGCCGCAAGATACAATTTTCCACTATTTTTGTAGAATAGTTTAAGAAAGAATTACAATAGTTTATGCGGATAGATAAATATCTTTGGTGTGTGCGGTATTATAAAACCCGAAATATAGGCACTGAGTCCTGTAAAAAAGGTCATGTAAAATTAAATGGAAATCCGGCAAAGCCTTCTAAAGAAGTGATGCCTCAAGATAAAATCATAGTCCGTAAAAATCAAATTAATTATCAATTAACTGTTTTAGACCTACCACCAAACCGTGTTGGTGCTAAATTGGTTGATATTTATAGACTAGATACCACGCCTGCTTCGGAATTTGAGAGTAATGAGCTTTTGCAATACTCCAAAGATTATTACAGAAAAAAAGGAACGGGCAGACCAACTAAAAAAGACAGAAGGGATATTGATGATTATATTGATGATTCATCTGACCTTAAAAAAAATGAAGAGTAAACTAAGCATTTTTTATCTTTGAAATATAAACAGCGCACAAATGCAAAATAAAATAGTTACACACGAAGAAATTCAGCATAAAATAAAACGTATTGCCTACCAGATTTACGAAGCGAATGTGGATGAGCAAGAAATAATCATTGCTGGGATAGAAGGTGGCGGACTCAATTTTGCGAAAAGATTAGAAAAAGTACTTACAGTAATTACCTCCGCAAAGATTACAATCTGCAAGGTAAGCATGGATAAAAATAACCCATTGAGTACGGGCGTAAAAACGTCTATTCAAGAATCAGAATATGCCAACAAGTCGATCGTTTTAGTTGATGATGTTTTAAACTCTGGTACTACATTAATTTATGGGGTTCACCATTTTCTTAGAGTTCCTTTAAAGCAATTAAAAACGGCTGTATTGGTGAACAGAAACCACAAAAAATACCCCGTAAAGGCAGATTATAAAGGTATTTCGCTCTCTACCTCATTACAAGAAAAAGTAATGGTAGCATTTAAAGAAAAAGACGATGGTATTTATTTACTGTAAAAAGGGTTTGATGTCGTTTACAATTTGTTCTGGACTCTTGCCATCACATGCGATAATATGGTGCGCTTTTAAGTAAAAATTATTTCTTTCAAATAAATGCTTTGCAATAAATTCTGGCAACTCCTCATTACCTATGTTTGCAATTAAAGGGCGGTTTTCTTTTTCGGGCATCAAGCGTTCCACTAGACTTGGAATATTCAATTTTAAATAAAAAGAAAACGTCGTTTTTTCTTGAATTAGTTTTAAATTATTACCGTAACAAGGAGTGCCACCACCTGTGGAGAGGACAAAAGATGTATTTTCGTGCATTAATTCGCTAAGGAATTCGTGTTCCTTTTTTCTAAAAAACAACTCCCCCTTAGTGTCAAATATCTCGGTGATAGTCATCTTTAATTTATAAATAATGTAGTCATCTAAGTCTATGAATTTGATATTCAATTCCTTAGAAAGCAACTTAGCGATAGTGCTTTTTCCACAACCCATGTACCCTATTAGTACTATTTTCATCTTTATATTTTGTGTAAAATTGAAGTATTTTATGCATAAATCAAAAAAAAATAAATTTATCGCGAAATAGGCTTGTTTAATTAATTATTGATATTATATTTGCACCCGCTAACGGAGCACATTTTCGAGAGGCAAAACATTTAAATAATGACCTGGTAGCTCAGTTGGTAGAGCATCTCCCTTTTAAGGAGAGGGTCCCGGGTTCGAGCCCCGGCCCGGTCACAAAAACCCCTTTAAATCAATTGATTTAAAGGGGTTTTTATTTTATACCCTTCTTATTCTGCCCTTTGCTTTTTTGCATCAAAATTTTATCTAATGCAGATAATAAAAACAGGGTAATATCCATAATTTCCCTTACAATTATTTAAAAGATTTGTCAATAAATTACCTTAATAGGAAATGTAATAAATTATCATGTATGAAAATAGGAATTATAGGAAGTGGAAATATAGGCGGAAGTTTAGGAAAACATTGGGCAAAAGCAGGTCATGAAGTTTTATTTAGTTCCAGACATCCAAAAGAATTAGGAAGCTTGGTAAAAGAAGCTGGAGAAAATGCAAAGGCCGTAAGCGTCACCGATGCTTTTGAGGCCAATGCGGATGTTTATCTTTTAGCCATGCCGTTTGAAGCCATCGATAAAATATCAGAAATATATGCAGGAAAATATGCCAATAAAGTAATTATTGATGCCACCAATCCATATCCTGAGCGCGATGGCGACATGGCGCAAAAAGTACGCGATGCTAATTATAACGCCACAGAATACACGGCAATGAAATTTAGTACTGCTAAAACTTCAAAAGCGTTTAATACCATTCGTGCAGAACATTTAAGGGACAAAGCTTTTAAGGAAACCGATAAACTCGCAATACCCTTTGCTGCCCCAGATGAAGAAAGTAAAAAAATTACACAGCAACTCATCAATGATATTGGTTTTGATGCCTTGTATATTGGCAATTTAGATAACACTAGTATGATGGATCCGGACCAAGAAATTTATGGCAAAAGTAATTCCTTAAGTGAATTAAGGGATGTGGTTAACGAACTTAGAATGGCATAAATGCAAGAAAAACATGACTACTTTATGCAACATGCCATAGCACTAGCACGTGAAGGTAAAAAATTGGGATATGGTGCATTTGGGGCAGTCATCGTAAAAGACCAACAAATTATTGCTGAGGGTTATAATGTAGTAAAGGAGCATCAGGATTGTACCCAACATGCAGAACTTTCCGTAATTCAGAAAGCCTGTAAAACCTTAGCATCTAAAAAATTAGAGGACTGCATTCTTTATACCAGCTGCGAACCTTGTATGATGTGTCTCGGTGCTTCCTATTGGGCAAAAATAAAAACTATTTACTATGGAGCATCTGCAGAAGATGCTAAGGAATTTGGTTTTATTTATTCTGACATGTATTATAACTATTCTAAAGAACAAAGAAGAAAAGAATTTAATCTTAAACAATGCCTACGCGATGAAGCTGTGGCGGTCTGGAAAGACTAAAATAAATTTTACCTATGCAAATTATATACGAATATGATGAAGTTTCGGCGAGTAATCGCTTGGAAGAATTAGCAAAAGAAAAACTAGAAAATCTTCATAAAAAATTTGATTTTGTCCACCGTGCAGATGTGTTTTTTAAACAACAAAACAGAACAGACGATGCCGAAATGATTTGTGACATACGACTGAGCATGCCTGGCCCTAGAATCTTTGCATCAACCAATGCAGAAAATTTTGATGCCGCACTCTCTGAAACCATTCGTGATCTTGAAAATCAATTGCAAAAAGTAAAAGAGAAAATGAAGAATTATTAAAAAATTGAGAATGGCATTTTAATAACGACACTTAATACCCACTAAAATGACTTGGGAAATAATATTGATGTTTTTAGTACTACTGGTAACAGTAGTGCTTTTTTTGTTTGAACTCTTCCCTGTAGATAAAATTGCCTTTTTTATCATTATTTCGTTGATATTACTAGGTCTTGTTACACCTGAAGAGGCCATTAGCGGTTTTTCCAATAGTGCTACTATTACCGTTCTAACGTTAATGATTTTGGCCATTGCAATGGAAGAAAACGGAGTTATTCGTTGGTTAACTTCTAGTATGAGCCGGATAAAATCTTTGCCGCTATATTTTATTGCACCAATTTTTATGTTTGTTGCCGCAGGTATCTCTGCATTTATAAGTACCACGGCTGTTGTTATCGTATTCATAAAAATTGTTAACCAACTCTCCGAAAAGTTCAATATATCTAAATCTAAGTTATTATTACCTATTTCTTTCGCAGGCATTTTAGGAGGGTCTTGTACTTTAATGGGTACTTCTACCAACCTTCTTGTCAATGCTGTTGCCACCAATCTGGGCGCAGAAAAATTAGGCTTTTTCGAATTTTCTTTATTAGGACTTATTTTCTTAAGTATTGCTATTGTTTATTTAACCCTTGCACTGCCTTGGTTGCCATGGGGGAAAGAAGAAAATATTAGTAAAGATTACGAAATTACAGAGTTTTTTACAACTGCCTCCATTAACGCGAAATCTCAGTTAGTGGGCAAAACTATTCAGGAAACTTTTTTGTATAACAACTCTGAAATCTCCTTATTAAAATTAACGCGCAACAACCGAATAATTAATTCTCCCGGAAAATATATTACCCTAAAAATTAACGATGAGTTATTACTCATGTGTAATTTAAAAATTCTGGCTATAATTAATGAATCAGAAAACCTGAGTATACACGAAGAAAAATATATACTTGAATCTTTTAGAAAGGACAATAAAAATGATGACAAAGAAAAAATTGAAAATGATTTAGACTCTCGCATTTTTGTGGAACTTTTAATGCTCCCAGGAGCTACACTTTTAGGAAAAACCTTAGGCCAACTTAGAAATTTTATGATGCAGGATACCATCCCAATTGCCATAAAAAAGCGAAAAACTTTAACTAAGCTAAAAGAACTAATGGTAAATGGTAATTTTAATAAATTGGTTCTGAAAGAGGGGGATCGTTTATTGGTAGAAACCTCTAAAGAGAATTTAAATGCGCTTACCAATTTAGAGAATGTAGTACTACTTCAAGAATATGATAAGGCAAGTAATGACTCCAAATTTAAACGCTACTTTTCGTTAGCCACCTTAATATTAGTCATAGGCTTAGCTGCCTCTGGAGTTTTTTCTATTTTGGTAAGTGCGCTTTTAGGCGTTTGTGTTTTATTGGTAACCAAAAATCTAGATTTAACTACAGTTTATAAAAAAGTAAATTGGCAAATTTTCTTTCTTCTTGCAGGAATGATTCCTTTAGGAATTGCCATGCATAACACCCAAACTGATATGTGGATTTCAGAAAAATTATTAATCCTTTTAGGAAATCAACCTAACTTTATTATCATTGGTACTTTGTTTTTAGTAACTATGATTTTAAGCGGAGTTGTGAGTAATAACGCGACTGCCATTATAATGACTCCTATTGCCATTTCATTAGCACAGGGGATGAATTTAGACCTTAAACCTTTTATAATATCTGTTATGTTCGCTGCGAACTTTAGTTTTTTCACCCCTATTGGTTATCAAACAAACACTTTGATTTACGGACTAGGAAATTATCAATTCAAACATTTTTTAATAGTTGGGGGCTTATTGAGTCTTATTCTTTGGGTTGTAGCTACATTTTTTCTTGCTAAAATGCTAAACGCGTAGCATAAAATGTATGAAAAATAACTGTGATTGAAGTAAAACTCTGTACTAATTATTTAAATTGAAATCTTACAACACATCATTCTGGGAAGGTGTATTTGCGATACTCAGATTTTCTGACTGGATACCTTCTTGATTCGCTGTACCTTTGTATAATATATAATAACCTAAAACACCACTCAGCATTGAACTTACTAGAATTCCGATTTTTGCTTCCTCCAAAATAATTTCTTTCGAGAAGGATAAATTTGCAATAAAAAGAGACATTGTAAAGCCTACACCACATAATAGAGAAACGCCGTGTAGCACTTTCCAGATTGCCTTAGTATTTGGCATATTTTTGTAAAAAAATTTCAACAGCACCCATATTCCAAGAAGAATACCAACTTGTTTTCCAACAAATAAACCAGCGATAATGCCCCAAGTTACTGGCATTTTAAAGGCATTTGTCATAATCTCTCCGTCAATGACAATTCCTGCATTTACAAAGGCGAATAAAGGCATAATCAATAAATATACAGGTTTGTGTAGTTTCCGCTCAAGGCGACGTAAGGGCGATTCCATTTCGCGTTGTGTTTTTTCTAGATAATAATAAGCTTGATTTATACCGTAAGATAAGGTTTCGTCTTTTGCCCTTTTAAATTGATCAAAACCTTTTTTCGCGAATGCTTTTATTTTGTCTAAACCCCATACTCTATGCAATGGAATAGTAAATGCTAAAATAACTCCTGCAATTGTAGCGTGAATTCCAGAAGCAAGCACTGCCCACCAAAGTACAAAACCAACGATAAGGTATGGACTAAGTCTAGCCGTATTTCGCAGATTAAAGAATAATAGTATCAGCACGCAAATTCCTGCTATTCCCAAAGCCGACCAGCTTATGTTTTCTGTATAGAAAAAAGCAATAACCAGAACGGCAATCAAATCATCCACCACGGCAATAGTGGTTACAAATACTTTTACCCAAGAAGGTACTCTTGAGCCCAATAATGCCAGAATACCAATCACAAAGGCAATATCGGTTGCCATAGGTATCGCCCAACCTTGTAAATAAATAGTATCATAATTAAAGCCCCAATAAATAAGTGCTGGTATTATGGCACCGCAAACAGCTGCAACCACAGGGAAAACCGCTGATTTAAAAGACTTAAGCCTACCGAATTTTAGCTCTCCTTTAATTTCTAAGCCTACAAGTAGAAAAAATAAAGACATTAAGCCATCATTGACCCAGTGATGAATGGACTTTGTAATATTTAAATCTGGAAAACCTAGGGTAAATTCCAGTTCCATGACCACATTATAAAAGTTATTTAATGGGGTATTGGCAACAATCAAAGCAGCGATTGTCGCCACAATTAATAGAATGCCCGTGGACGAATCCCTTTCTAAAAAGTTTTTAAAAAAATCTTGTATCTTTTTCATAAATGATTAATCTATAATATGTTGCCTCCCAATAGCAACAAGTTCGTTTGCAGGGATAACACCTGATTGTTTCCAAACTACTTTTCCGTTTTTGAATAACATCAAAGTAGGTACACTCCGAACACCATATTTAGAAGCAAAAGCAGGATTTTTATCTAAATCTATCTTCAAAGCTGTTACGGAATTTCCAAGCTGAGCTTTTGCTTGATCAAAAAAAGGTGCCATGGTTTTACAAGGACCACACCAAGTAGCGAAAACATCAATAAGTGTGGGTTTATTTTGAGCTATTATTTCGTTAAATTTTAACATGGTTTAATGGTTTTAATGTGTGAATAAAATAAGAAATTTAATGTGTCCGCCAAATATTTAAAATATAAATAACTTAAATATATAATATCCTAGAAAATCATCAATTTATCACTATTGAATCCTAGGATTTTACTACTTAAAATTTATAAATTCCCGTAGATATTTGATTCTCCACCATCAATGGCAATAACCTGTCCGTTAATATAGCTGTTATCATCGCTTAATAAAAAAACAGCAGCCTTGGCTACTTCTTCCGGTCTTCCTAATCTTCCTGTAGGGTTTCTTTTTGCAAAATCCTCTTCGGCCCTTTTGGGATTTTCTGGATTTGTTTTTTTCATAGACTCAGCTACCATTGGTGTTAATATGGCGCCAGGAGAAAGCGCATTTGTTAAAATATTATACTTTGCAAACTCCATGGCCGCACTTTTAGTCATTCCCGCAACACCATGTTTGGTCGCTACATAGGGTGTGATGTTGATTACGCCTCTGATACCGCCAACAGAAGACATATTTACTATTTTACCGCCCTTGTCTTTCATTTCTGGAATAACATATTTTAGGCCGTAGAAAACACCCATTAAATTTATATCGACTACTTTTTTGAACACGTCAACATCATATTCGTCCATTGGAGATTGGTCTCCTTCAATTCCGGCATTATTCAAAAAACCATCAATAGCCCCAAATTTTTTAACTGTAGTTGTTACATAGTTTTTTACCGCTTTTTCATCGGAAACATCCGCAACGATTGTTAGTAAATTGATGTCTGAAAATTCTTTTTGAAGCTCTTTCTTTGCTTTTTCAAGACCTTCTTCATCATAATCAACAAGTGATAAATTTGCTCCTTTTGAGGCCAATTCTTTTGCAGTTGCCAGACCTAATCCGCTTGCTCCACCAGTGATAATAATTGTTTTATTTTTAAAATTTTTCATTTTAAAATTTTTTTAGGATCGTCATCAATTTTAATCTGATGCTGACCGATTAATAAATAAATGCCACTCCTTTGTTACTGCTCTGTGAAACCTCCATCAACGACAAATATGCTCCCGTGTACATAACTACTCTCATCGGAAAATAAAAAAGTGACCATATCACTCACGTTTTCTGATGTTGCATAACGGCCGAGTGGTATTTGCTTTTCAAATTCAGATTTTACATCTTCTCCGTGATTAGGATTTATACCGTCTTCGAGTGAACGCATCATACGGCTATCAACAACGCCCGGATGCACAGTATTAACCCTAACTTTTCGTGCTCCTAATTCCTTTGCCGCCACACGCATGATTCCAATAGTAGCATGTTTACTGGTATTGTAAGCGACCATTCCTGGAGTTCCTGTTAAGCCTGCTACTGAAGATGTAATAACAATACTTCCACCATCCTCGATTTTCGGAATTACATATTTCATCCCTAGAAAAACACCTTTTATATTAACGGCAATTACTTTATCAAACACATCTTCTGGGTATTCGTGCATAGGTTTTACAACACCTTCAATACCTGCATTATTAAAAAATAAATCTATTTTACCATAGCGTTCTAAAGCTGTTGCCACATATTTTTTAACATCATCTGCTTTTGTTACATCAGCTACCGTATATGATATTTCTAGACCACTATCCTTAGCCTCTTTTTCTTTTTCTTTTAGGCTTTTTTCATCAATATCAACCAACAACACTTTAGCGCCTTCTTTAGCTAACTTCTTGGCAGTTTCAAAACCAATTTCTCCTGAACCGCCTGTAATTATGGCAACTTTATTTACTAATCTTCTCATTATCAATATTTTAAGTATTAAAATTATGAACTCGTTTTGAGATTTTCTTTGTTTTTGTCTTTTGGGCCACTAGAATCTAATTTATAAGGAATTTCGCCTAGCATAATACCTTGGGATTGTGCTTTCCCAAAATAGGCATACGCCCAATTCCACATAGTTCTAAACTGGTTTCTGTAATTCAATAACAGAAATAAGTGAACAAATAACCAAGATATCCAAGCAAAAAAGCCCGTAATAGTGGTTTTTGGAACAGTTAAATCAGCCACCGCTTTATTTCGACCAATAATTGCCATTGTACCTTTATCCTTGTAATTGAAGGGCTTTAATTCTTTATTATCAATTAATAGCATGAAATTTTTAGCCATTGTTTTTCCCTGTTGTTGGGCTACACTCCCCAATTGCGGGTGACCATCTGGAAAATTAGGATCGCTTGTAAGCAAACAAGCATCACCAATAGCGTAAATATTTTTGGTAGTCTGTATTTTATTAAAAGCATCGACCATAAGTCTGTTACTTTTTTCATAACTCTCTTCTGGAAGTCCATTAAATTTTAGACCAATAACCCCAGCAGTCCAGATGAGCGTTTTGGTTTCAATGGTGTCGCCGTCTTTAAAATGCACCACATCATCTTTATAATCAGACACAAGTTTATTTAGTTTCACTATAATGCCCATTTTTTTTAGGCTTTTCAAGGAATATTGTTGTGACACATCGCTCATTGGCGGAAGCACTGTTGGAGCACCATCGACCAAATAAATATTCAACTTTGTGCCATCGAGTTCAGGATAAATCTTTTCGATAATCCTATTCCGCATTTCAGCCAACATTCCCGCAATTTCTACCCCTGATGGTCCCGCGCCTGAAACCACAATATTTCGCATTTTACGTTTTTCAACCTCATCATTAGTATAAATGTACCTTTCTGCCTCGCGAAGTAAGTAATTTCTGAGTTTTGTTGCTTCCTCTACAGATTTCATAGGAAGCGAATTTTTTTTGATATTCTCCATACCAAAGAAGTTGCTTTTTGTACCTGTGGCTATAACTAAAAAATCGTAACTTAATTCTCCTGTAGTAAGTATTATTTTATTTTCATGCGGCACCACTTTTTGCAGTTTCCCTAGCCTGAAATGCAAATTTTTATGGTCTTTAAAAAGTGTTCTAAAAGGGATGCAAATACTGGAGATATCCAACAATCCAGTAGCAATTTGATACAGTAGAGGAGAAAAAAAGTTGTAATTATTTTTATCCACTAACGTTACTTGAAGCCCATTTTTACCTCCCAATGATTTTGCTAAATTTATGCCTGCAAATCCGCCACCAATAATAACTATTTTATTCTCTTTCATATATTTTAGCTTGTGGAGACTTTTTTCTAATAAACCATTTTAAGATTAACTCTAAATTTACGGTGTATTTTTAACTGCAATGACCCTTAAAAAAAAGGATTTTAACTCATTTCAATTGTAACTCGACTTAAAATGAAATTCTTTGAGGATCAGAAAAAAAATACTCGTTATGCGCAAATCAATGGGTTATTTAGGTTCATTGTATAACGCATATAGTTAAAATAAATACATCTATAAATTTAGCTTTGACATTTTTAGAAAGCCTTTATTCTTCATGTTATAAAAATTCAAAAATGAGGTTAAAACTGAACTTTAAATATTATGTTCTTTTATCATTATATATGGTAAGTAATACAGGTTTGTTTGAAGCCAATGCACAAACTTTAACAATAGCCGCCTATGAAACTTCTGTACGAAAAATTACTTATTTAGCTATTTATAAAGACAACTATTTTATCACAGGAGTACCAACGAATAAAGTAAATTAAAATGAAACCGCTAATGCCAAATATCAGATAAGCTTTAAACAAATGATTACGCGTACTAAATTACCTTTAGATACGCAGCTCTTTATCACCTACAGTCAAGAAGCTTTTTGGGATGTTTACAAGGAATCTCTGCCTTTTCGAGAAATAAATTTTAACCCTTTGCTCGGAATTAACAAACCTATTTTTGACAAAAACGACAGGCTAAAAGGAATTGCTGGTCTAAGTTTCGAGTACGAATCTAACGGGAGAGATAGTATTTTTCAGAGAACTTGGAACAGTTTAAACCTTGAATATGCCAATGAAATCTGTAGAAAAACAGTAATTAAAACAAAATTACGACTTCCATTTAAGTATGGTGAAGGAAATCCTGATATTTTAAATTATGTTGGCTTGGGGCAAATTGATATTTCATACGAAATCAAACCAGATCGCCTTTACTTGGCTTTGACGCTAGGAAAAGGTTTAAAGTGGGATTCAAAAGGCACATTTCGTTCTCGTTTGTATTACAATCCGCATAAAAACATTTCCAATCAGTATTTTATGATAGAGTGGTATATAGGCTAGAATGATAGTTTAATTACTTATAAAAAATTTCGCAGCAAGGTCCGTGTTGGGTGTGTGATTAAAAGTAATAAGCTAAATTTTTTAAAGAAACATTAACCCTTACTGCTCCAAAGTTTCTTCCCATAATTTATAAATTTAAGCACCTCCTCTCGCTGGGTAGTCATTTTTTACAACATAATCTATAGCGTCTAAAATGTCGTCCCAGTCTGGTCTTGCAAACGGCATGCTTTGTATAGCACTTGCGTATAATGTTTGATCGGGTTTAATTAAGAAGACCGCAGGTTCGGAAAATATTTCTGGCTCTTTGTCTGAGATACCTTTAGAAATAAATAGTCCTAATTCTCTCGCCTTATCAACTTCTAAATCATAACCAACAGGGATTTCAGAAATTTCCCATTCATTGCCTGCTTTTTTTGCCTTTTCAGCAGTATCACAACTAATGGCTATTAAATGGACTCCTTTCTCAATAAAGGAATCAAGTTTCGATTTTAATTCTTCTAAATAAATTTTACAAATAGGACAGTGTAAACCACGATAAAAAACAAGCATGGTGAACACATCGCTTTTCTGAGCAGATAAATTCCATTGCGTTCCATTTATAAGCGGTAACTCTAAATCGGGAAATTTGTTTTTAGGCTTTATCATTTTTTCTTTTTCACCAAAAATACTCTTGAAATCTGCCAAGCCTTATTCGAAAAACAAATTTAATTGACGCAAACAATAATAATCATAGAAAGCGTATAGACCAAACTCATATTCATCTTACTTTTTATTCAAATTAAATTTTGACCTTAATTTATAAAATGAAGATAACCTTAGTATAATTATCTAAAATAAATTCAAAATGCAGCTTTAAACTTTCCTGTACGTACCTAATTTGTTAAAGTGTGAAGCGTTTGATGGGCTTCTAATTCGAAACAATCTATATCCAAAAGCTTAAAAGAGTCAAGTATTGATAGACAAAATAGTTATTTCTCATTTGGGCTATTTTTTAATCGAATAAAAACAATGCTTGCTTTCCTATAAGCGTATCTTGTGTTTTTAAAATAAAACACTTCAAAAAGGTATTGCGTTGAAAACTGCACTAAAAAGCTGGATTGGTTCAATCTTTTTAAATGTCTTAGTCACTTTTTGAAAAAAGAAGAAATCAGGGATTAAATAAAAAATAGTTATACTAAAAATAAAGTTATGAAGAACAAACAAGCGCTATTACAACCGTTTACTATTGGAACATTAGAAATGCCAAACCGCGTGGTTATGGCTCCCATGACCCGAAGTCGTGCTGATAACGAGCAAAGAGCTCCGACTCTAGAATTACAAGGTGTTTATTATGCACAAAGGGCCTCGGCAGGTTTAATTATTACCGAAGGTTCACAAATATCAAAAGAAGCGGTGGGTTATATTAATACTCCTGGCATTCACTCCAAAGAGCAAGTGGAAGGTTGGAGAAAAGTTACCGAAAAAGTTCATGAGGCTGGTGGTCGAATTTTTATACAATTATGGCATGTAGGTAGAATTTCGCATCCTGATTTTCATGATGGTAATTTACCTTTAGCCCCTTCTGCTTTAAATCCCGAAGCCACCGTTTATACACCAGAGGGAGAAAAACAAACGGTTACACCAAAAGCCATGACCAAAGAAGACATTAAGCGCACTGTATCAGATTTTGTTAACGCTTCTAAAAACGCACTTGATGCTGGTTTTGATGGCGTAGAAATTCATGCTTCTAATGGTTATTTATTACATCAATTTTTTAGTAGCACTTCTAATCATCGGACGGATGAATATGGAGGAAGTCACGAAAATAAGTCGAGAATACTCTTTGAAATTATCGACGGAATTAAAAAAGTGATGCAGGAAGATAAAATTGGGGTTCGCTTAAACCCCTCTTTACATGGTATTTTTGGGATGACATTAGATGAAGATAGCATTCCAACTTTTGACTACATTATTAAAAAACTAAACGACTATAACTTGGCTTATCTGCATCTTTCAGAACCCTTTAATGATGTTTCTGAGGTTCCACATGCAATTACCAAAATTGCGGAAAGATATCGACCCATGCATAATGGTACGCTGATGATTAGCACAAATTTTGATCAAGAAAAAGGGAATGTGGTGCTTGAAAAAGAGAATGCTGATTTAGTTTCTTTTGCTAAACAATATATTTCTAATCCCGATTTAGTGGAGCGGTTTGAGCATCATGCCGCCTTAAGTGATTGGGATCAAGAAACATTTTATACTACAGGTAAAAAAGGTTACACCGATTACACAACAATGTATAAAAAGTCAAAAATTAATTCATGATTTTTGAAGCCATACAATTCTGAAAAAATAATGCCAATCAGTAATTTTTGATTGGCATTATTTTTTATTAATTAAACATTTTTATAGGTGTTTAGTGGTTTTGTAAATTTATGTGACCCTGATTTCCATCTTTAGATTGTTTTTCTGTCATTACTGATTTTGCTTGGTTAAAAAAGGATATCAAACTGTTGCTAGCACTTTCCCAATAATAAGCATTTTCCATATTGATATTTAGGAGCACCATATCGGTATCGTTTTTACCGTCGAACCACTTTTCTAATTTCGGGTCCCAAAGCTCATCCACTTTTTTTAAATCTTCTATATGCGTTGCATTTCCAAAAATAGAGATATAAGTGTTGGTATCTTCATCCATATAAATTAATTGTACTTTATTATCTCGTGTAATATCCTTAAAATGATTACTTTCCTTATTAGAGAAAAACCAGAGATCGCCTTGTTCATCCATTTCTTGCAAAGTCATGGGGCAAATAGAAAAAGGTGTCTTTTGCAAATTTGTAGCCATCATAATAATCTTGCTAATATCTAAAAGGCTTCTCATTTTCTGAAGTCCATTTTTGTCTTTTGTATAATTTATTTCGCTCATATTTATTCGTATTAAATTTTAAATTCTATAATTAAGCCGCCATTTTGCGACATTCCTTAGCGCATTTTCTGCATGACACTGCACACGTTTGACAATGCTTGTGATTATGTTTCTCACATTGTCCAGCGCACCAATCGCAAACGTCAGCGCATAGCTGGCAATATTGTTTTGCAAATTCGCTATCCGCTATCATAAACTTTAAGCATGTTAAACAAGCGTCAATACAAAGTATGCAGCATTTAGGACAATCATTTTTACTTTCTTTGCCAACCATCTGCATTAAACAATTTTGGCAGTCTATTAAACATCGTTGACAGGCAACAATACACGCTTCATATTTTTCCATAATCCAGTTTTTTTGATCCTGAGCCTAAATTTATGCGATAAAAATAGTTTAGGATAACTCTAAAAAATATTAGATTAACTGTATTACAAAAATGGTTGGATTGAATTGTTTTTGCATCAATATTATTTTGAAGAAAGTTAATGTAACGAAATTGTGCTGCTTAATTTTGAACTTAATCTAAACAATACAATTATGAAAATTTTAAAATCGATTATAGTAGTATCCTTATTTTTAGTAAGCTTGAACGGAATATCACAAACCGCAAAGGACAAGGAAATAATGAAAGATGCGGAAACTGCAAAAACAGCCATGCTAAAAATAGATAAAGGGCTTAAAAGCTTTATCGACAATTCATCAGGTTATGTAGTGTTCCCAAATGTAGGTGAAGGCGCATTTATTATTGGTGCTGCCTCAGGTAATGGAGTTGTTTCCGAAAATGGCGTGGCTGTTGGGATGGCAGATCTTAAAAAATTAGATATCGGGCTACAAGCAGGTGGTCAAGCATTATCTCAAATAATTTTCTTTGAGACCAATAAAGAATTGGCAAAATTTAAAGAGGACGAATTAACCTTTTCAGCAGAAATGTCGGCTGTTATTTTAGAAACAGGAGCCTCTAAGAATGCTAATTACAACGATGGCGTTGTTGTTTTTGCGATGCCAAAGGCAGGCGTTATGGCAGACTTATCTGTGGGGGGACAAAAATTCTCTTACACTTCTTTTGAAGATATGGAATAAAAAAGACTTTAACTTATATTATATAGGCTGTAAGTAATCTCAATAGCCTATTTTATTTAAAAAATGATGCTGAATATGGAAGCGATTAGACTATAAAAGTATTTTACACCTATGTAAAAAGTACTATGTACACTATTCTTTTTGAATCAAAAAGCTTTTTGATTGCTTCCTGCTATTCGCTGAGTCCACGGTAGTTTTGTACCAACAAATTATTTAATCTTTAAATATTTTAAAAATGAAAAAATTATTTATTTTATGTATATTATGCACAACAGGGTCAAGTTTAACGGCTCAGTCATGGTCTGATAAATTTCAAATTGGTGTTAAAGGAGGACTTAATTTTGCAACCGTGGCCGGTGATGATTTTGATAGTCCAGATGGGCGTACCAGTTTTTATGCCGGTTTATTAGCAGAAATTCCTGTATCTGATATATTTTCAATACAACCAGAGGCGTTTTATTCAGGTCAAGGTTTTGATATCAACGATAACCCAAATGGGATTGATGCCCAGTACCAAGTAGATTATATTCAAGTTCCTGTACTCTTAAAAGTATATATTTTTGATGGACTTAATATTCACGCTGGGCCCCAATTTGGATTTAAAGTGAATGAAGAAGTAGATTTTGAACCTACCAACAATGTCAGTGATTTTGATACGGATGATGTCCAAGATTTTGACTTGCAACTAACTACGGGAATAGAGTATAAATTTGCTGAATCATTTTTCGTACAAGCGAGATATACCTACGGTTTCTCAGAAATGATAGAAAATGTAGATGTTCATAATTCTTATTTATCCGCAGGGATTGGATTTATGTTTTAAAAGTATTAGAATAGAAAGTAATTTATAAGTAAATATTTCATAATGAAGGCTGTCTAAATATTTTTAGGTAGCCTTTTTAACGAACATCAATCTACATTTTCAAGTAAATATCGGCGCAGGAACCCACCAACTGAGCAATGCTAAAATTACTACACAAATTAAAATGGCAATACAAATAAATTTTCTATTGCTAACAGTAGTTTTATTTTCTGTTTCCATAATCCTAATTTTAAAAGTGGTTTTCAAAACATACGTCAATTGCGCTTACAAGTTTCCAGTAACTTATATACTAAATCCTTTAAAAGCATAAAGCTCTTTTTAATACACAAATATTCATTCTGTTTTTTTTCATGTAATTTTGCGCTCTTAACATCATAAATTGCTTTTCCATATTCAAATTCCGTGCGCAACACTTGTTCGTATTGACACAATAAACCCATTGCTAATGTGTTTTTACGCCTAAAAGTTGTTATATTCTGACTTAGTATGGCATTTTTTAAAACCTTTTGTTCTAAGTGTTTTAAGCTGTTAAGTTCATTGTCTAAAGCCTCTAATTCATCAATCCAATGGCTTAGGGCTATTAAATCTTTTTTAATAAATAATTTTCTTTGAGCTTCAATGGTAAACGAGCTGGTACTGTTCAAATTAATAGATTTAATAATTTATTTTTTTGATGTTATTGCTGCCCTAAGCTCCTCAAAAAAGCTATCCTTTATTTTTCTATAGTTCTCTAAATAGTAGGTATAGCCCTGTCTAAAATTTTCATGATCACTAATAAATGCCATATCGCATTCGGTGTCCTCACATTCTGTAATGGAGTCTCTGGAGTTTTTATAACTAGTTAATAAGTTCAGAAAATCATAATTTTCGTTATGTTTTTCCTCAAAACTATCCACGAATTTTCCTTCCAAAATTCCATTGCTAATGGCCACAAGATGATTGAGCTCTTTTTTGGTATATTGTAAATGCGTAATCCAGTTATTTAACTCACTAGTATTTATCTTATGCGTTAAATCTACCTCGGTGTCATGACTATATACTTGATTATAAATATTTTTCATTGATAAAATTTTTAAATGGGTACATTGATAGCTTCATAACTTTCATCTTGCTCAACGGCAACAATTTTAAGTTGCTGAAGTCCTTTTGGAAAATCCCAAATAATTGCATCGCTTTGAGCGTAACCTATAAGTGTTGCACCCATGGGCGTTAAAACTGAAATCTTATCGTTTTTTAAATCCCTATCCGATGGTATTACAATTTGTATGGTTTTGCTCCATCCATTTTCAGACTCGATACTTACTTTACTATTTAAGCGAATTATATCTTTTGGAAGCTCTTCATTATCAACTATCTGAGCGGTTTTAAGTTCTTTTAATAATCTTTTTAAGGACTTCTGAGTTTCAAAATCACCCGTATATCCTGAGATATTGAGAATGCGCTTTAAATACACGTATTCTCTTTTTTCTAACATTAAATTTCCGTATTTCATTATAAAATCTTTTAATTATGGAAAAATTCCACGTTCTACATAAGCTCTTTCAATACGCCGTATGGCTATGCAATAAGCAGCGGTTCTCATATCAAGATTTTCTTCCGCTGCATACTTAGATACTTTATCAAAAGATTCTTTTAACTTTTTTTCAAGTTTTATCATGACCTCATCTAGCTGCCACAATTCTCCGTTTCGGTTTTGCAGCCATTCAAAATAACTTCCGATAACTCCTCCAGAATTACATAGAATATCAGGAATAATGGTAACCCCGTTTTTTATCAATATCTGTTCACCTTCTACATTCGTAGGTCCGTTTGCACCTTCAGCAATTAATTTTGCTTTTATATAAGGAGCATTTTCTGTTGTAATTTGGTTTCCTAAGGCGGCAGGAATACAAATATCACAAGCCGTACTAAAAAAATCGTCCTTGTCTAACGTCAAGGCATTTGGATAATCAACTATGCTGCCTTTATGCGCTTTCGTATAGTTAAAAAGTGCTTCAACCTCAATTCCGTTTTTATTCTGAATAGATCCAAAAGCATCTTGAACAGCTACTAATTTTGCGCCTTCTTTTTCAAGAAAATAGGCTGCCCAATAGCCAACATTTCCAAAACCTTGCACGGTATAAGTTTTTCCGTCAAGGGTTTCATTGTTTTTTTCTGCCCAAAATTTAATGGTTAAAAACACCCCAAAGCCAGTTGCACGATCGCGACCTTCAAGACCTCCACTACCTGCTGGTTTACCAGTAACCACATGCTGATTTGCAGTACGCTCTGCTGGTGGTCTTGTACTCATATAAGTATCTGCCATCCAAGCCATAGTTTGACTATTGGTATTCACATCTGGAGCAGGAATATCATGTTCTGGTCCAATATTATCGGCAAGAGCAAACGTAAATCTTCTGGTAATACGCTCTAATTCTCCTTGAGAATATTTAGAAGGATCTAACTGAATTCCTCCTTTACCACCGCCATAAGGCAAGCCTGCCAATGAGGTTTTCCATGTCATCCACATAGCCAAAGCTCGCGCCGCATCAATATCTACTGTTGGGTGGTAACGCAATCCGCCTTTATAAGGACCCAGTGCATTATTATGCTGAACTCTATAACCTCTGAAAATTTCAACCTCGCCATTATCCATTTTTACAGGAAAATTTACGACGATTTCGTTATTGGTAATGCTTAATATTTTACGAATATTAGGGTGTAAATTAATATGATCTGCAGCACTATTAAATTGCTCCATGACGTTTTCCATCATACCTTTAAGTGGTGCTTTTTTTTCTTTAATGTCAAGCTCTTTTGTTATTGTTGTCATTCTATAATTTTTATTTTTGTGTAAATTTTAGTAAAAAGCGTCTTTATTGTATCTATTTATAAGGCGACAAGACAATCGCTCTCAATAATTTATAATGGATAGTTTGTTGTATCTTGTATTTGATGGTACTCACTACAAGACCATACCATGTTTTTTTGACTTGTTAATACACAAGTTTTTACATGGATGCAAGTAGGACAAATATTAAAAGATGGTGCTGTCATAAATAATTAGGATTTACTTACTAAATGCAATGTGTGTGCCATCAAAATATAAAAACATGCCAAAAAACAATAACTAACTGAAATTCAATTAATTAAATTACTTTCTTAAATAGTATGCAAATGAAGAACTGGTGCAAAATTACCCAGTTGGGGAAAAATGTAGCGGGAATCTGTTTTAGGCTTTAAGTTAAAGGCGGTAAGCTTTAGGCGCTATTCAATTGGCAGTGAGCAGTATAATTTTGAGAGAATGTAATGTGCTAAATAGCTTATGACTTTTTGACTTTTGACTTTTAGCTTTTTACGCTTGGCTTTTTGACTTTTGGTTTTTCTTGTCGCATGTGACTTTTGGCTTTGGACTTTCGACTTTTAGCTTAATGCCAATAGCCTATTCACCTAATTTTTGCCGGATTGTTTTACGGTCTATTCCTAAAATTTCAGCGGCCTTAGTTTTATTATTATCGGTAAAGTTCAGTACTTTTTGAATGTATCTTTTTTCGATTTCTTTAAGGGAAACCAAATCATTTTCAGGAAAATTAATATGAAACTTGAGCGTTTCAGGCAAATGCTCGACCTCTATAATTCTATCGCACATGATTACAGCTCTTTGAATTACATTCTCTAATTCACGAATATTCCCGGGCCAATCATAACGCTCTAAAATTACCAAAGCTGATGGACTAATTTTTACGAAAGCATCTTTATATTCCACGCCGTATTTAAATAGAAATTTTTCGACAAGTAAGGGAATATCTTCTTCTCGATCTCTCAGGGGTGCTACTTGAATTTCGACTACCGTTAGCCTATAAAATAAATCTTCTCTAAAAACCTCTTTTTTTATCAGTTCTCTTAAATCGCTATTGGTAGCGGTAATAATACGAACATCTATTTTTTCGGGTTTTTGAGCACCAACTTTGGTTACTTCCTTTTCTTGCAGTACGCGCAACAATCGCGCTTGTACCGCCAAAGAAGCATTCCCAATTTCATCTAAAAAGATAGTTCCTCCATTTGCCGCTTGAAAAAAACCATTTCGTGTGGTTTCTGCACCCGTAAATGCGCCTTTGGTATAACCAAAAAGTTCTGCTTCTAACAAGTTTTCTGGAATGGCACCACAATTGACAGCTATAAAAGGTTCTCGAGAAAATTTACCTTGATAGTGGATAGCTCTCGCCACTAATTCTTTTCCCGTACCGCTTTCTCCATTTATAAAAATGGTTGCCTTATTATTTTTTACGCGTTCAATTATCTGAATAACCTTCTTTATCTTTTCTGAATATCCAATAATCTCCCCGTAGGATGTAGGCATTTGATTTTCATTTTTTAAAGATGAGCTCTTTTTTTCATTTGATGGGTTTTTACCACTAGCAGGTCTATTTTTAAAAGTGACATTTAAAGCATCACTTAACTCGTCTTTGGTAAAAGGTTTTGTAAGATATTTTAGGACTCCTGATTTTATGGCAGAAAGTGAATCTTGAACAGATGGATACCCCGTAACCACTAATTTAGGAAGTTTTGGATAGTGTTCTGACACAAATTTTATAAGTTCAAAACCATGAATTTCAGGCATTTTTAAGTCGGTAATCAGCAAATCAATAGGAGTATCGCGCAATATCGCTATCGCCTCTTTTACTGAAACCGCTTTATAGGTATGGTAATTCCAAGACTGTAGGTGCCTTTGTAAGAGTTCTAAAATATTTACATCATCATCAACAATAAGTATATTCTCTTTTTGTAACTCCATTTCTTTAAGATTTAGGTAAACTCACGGTAAAAGTTGCGCCTTTACTCAAATTGTTTTCAGCAATTATAGTCCCGCCATGGCTCATAATAATGCCATGCACAACACTTAAACCCAATCCAGACCCATTCCCAGTAGCTTTTGTGGTATAAAAAGGTTGAAATATTTTTTCAATAGAAGTTTTAGAAAGTCCAGTGCCTTCGTCAGAAATTTTTAAAATAATATGTGTTTTATTCTGAAAAGTTTCAATAGTAACTAAACCATTTTTAGGAGAAAAATAGATAGCGTTAATGGTTAAATTAAAAATTATTTGTGTTAGCTGAATGGTATCCGCTCGCAGCCATAATTCTTCTTCTTCAATTTTAACGATATATTTTACCTGCTCCTTTCTAAAGGTGGCGTCGAGTAAATTTATGGCGTTCTTTATGCTAGGTACAATATTTACTTTTTGCATTTCCTGTGGCATTTCACAAGCAAAAAACATCAATTTTTTTACTACTTCTCTGGAGAAAATAGCATTCTGAATGATTTTTTCTAAGTCCGCAGTTGCCTTTAAATCTTTCTTTAAATTATCTTGCAGTAATTCTGCAAAACCGAGAATATTAGCTAATGGTGTATTGAGTTCATGGGCAATCCCAGCTGTAATTTCTCCTAAAATACCCAAACGATCGGCGCGTTCCATCTGCCTTTTTAAAGAAATTTCATTCTTTTTTAGCTCCAAACGTTCTAATAGATTTCCAATTTTCGAGGCAATACTATCTAAAAGTTGTTGTTCTTCAAACAAAAAATCTTTTTTAGAAAATTTGTCACTTGGTAAGTAAGCATTGATACTACCGTTTACTTTATTGAAACTTAAAATAGCAGAAGTGATGGCGACTTTATCTTCACCATTTTTATTTACAGCGATATTTATTTCTCCTGTTTCAATCGCAATTTCTGTAAGTTCACAAAACTTAAAAGCTTTTTTGAGACTACCTGAGATAGCGACCAATGTATCCTCTAAAAGTTCAGAATTAGATTGAACGATAATAGATGACACCTCATAAAGACATGTTAACTCCTTAATCCTTTCTTTTAATGCGAGCTCTGCGGTGTTCATTTTTAAATTTAATAATGTTCTGGCGACTTGAAAAAACAAAATCTTTTACAAAAATAACTGTATTTCAGTTGCAAACTTGAAGGCGTAAAAAAAACCTAGTTAATATTTAGATAAATATACAGGTAAAATTTTTGGTTCTGTACAAACCGAATTCTTGATAGAATAGATTTATTTGTGATAAAAACCATAAAGAGGAAAGCTTGTTGGAGATTGACATAAACTATAGTTTTCAATTAGTGCCCTTGGTCATAATAGCTCTTTTTTATTTAATATCTTTGAAGACTAAATTTTATATCAAAAGTAAATTTATTTTCTTAGTAAAAACGCTGTATTCCATTACATGGGATAGGCGAGAAATATACCATCAAGATAAAAAAAGAAAAAAAGAAAAAATCAAAATGGAGTATTTCATATTCAAATTGGTATTTTAGTTGATGATTAAACTAAAATTATAGTTTTACGACAAATCAGAATTACTTTAGTGAAAAACGAAACTTAAAAATAACTAACACAAATCATAAAATGAAAAAAATTACACTAGTATTAGCTTTCCTATTTTGTTTTCCTTTAATGGCGCAAAACAGCAATCTTAATGATCCATTACCAGAAAACAACAAAATCACAAAAGGAGTACTCCCCAATGGCATGACCTATTATTTGTATAATACAGACGTTACCAAAGATGTGGCGAGCTATTATATCATTCAAAATGTGGGTTCTGTTTTAGAGAACGACGACCAACAGGGATTGGCTCATTTTCTGGAACACATGGCATTCAATGGCACCGAAAATTTTGAAGGTAAAGGCATCCTAAATACCCTTCAAAAAGTGGGTGCTGTTTTTGGTAAGGATATCAACGCCTATACCTCTTTTGACGAAACGGTGTATAATATGGACAACATTCCGACTACGGATGAATTAATTACCACCTGTTTAACCGTACTTCGCGATTGGTCTAACTTTCTATTATTGACTGATGAAGAAATTGATGCCGAGCGTGGTGTGATTAAAGAAGAATGGAGAACACGTCAAAGTGGTGGTATGAGAATACTTCAGCAATCATTGCCTACCATGTTTAACAATGCTATCTATGCTAAAAGATTGCCTATTGGTTTAATGGATGTGGTTGACAATTTTGAATACAAAGCCTTACGCGATTTTTATCACGATTGGTACCGTACAGATCTTCAAGCTATTGCTATTGTAGGTGATATTGATGTAGTTGCGATGGAAAAAAGAATCAAAACCATGTTCTCTGATATTCCCGCAGTTGAAGGCCCTTTGAAACGTTTTGTAGTGCAAATAGAGGATAATAAAGATATGCTTTATCAAATGTCTATGGATGAAGAAGTTTCCACGGCCAGCATTTCCTTTAATATTACGCATCCAAAATCGCTCAAAGATCAAAAGGTTACAGATTTAAAAGAATCGCTTTTAAACGGAATGGCAACAAGAATGTTATCCGCCAGATTAAGAGAAATCAGCCAAAAACCAGATGCCCCATTTTTAGGTGCCAATATTTATTATAGCGATTTGGCAAGAGCAAAAAATCAATTATCTGTAGGTATCAGCCCAAAACCGGGCGAGCAGCAAGAAGCCTTTAAAACTGCCTTAACCGAAGTAAATAGAGCGATAAAATTTGGTTTTACCCAAGCAGAAATTGACAGGACAATTAAATCATATTCCAGTTCTTACGAAAATCAAATTAGTAAAGAGAGCGATTTGCCTCATGGTGCCATTATCAATACCATCAAAAGAAATTTCTTGGATAATGAAACAATGACAGACGTTAGTAAGGAATATGAAATTGTAAAGCAAATTTTTGCAACGCTAACGGCAGAAGATGTGCATGAAACGCTTAAAAAGCTATATACCAAAGAAAACCGAATTCTTATGGTTACGGGCGTTAAGGATCAAAACAATTTAACCAAAGAAGAAGCGACAAACATCTTAAATACCGTTGAAAACGATAATACCTTAACGGCTTATGAGGACGAATTTGGTGGTAAAACTTTAATTACTGGCATTGACATTAAAAAAGGAAGCATTATTTCTGAAAAGCTAATAAAAGAAACAGGTGCAACAGAATTTAAATTAAGTAATGGTGCAACCGTGTATTACAAATTCGCCGATAAAAATAAGGATGATGTACAGTTCATGGCAACGAGTTACGGTGGAGAATCTTTATTACAGGATTCCGAATTAGCATCGGCTAGTATGTTGGGCAGTTTGGTACAACTATCTGGTTTAGGTGATTATTCTGCGACGGAATTACCAAAAGTTTTAGCAGGTAAAACGGCGAGAACTCAGGTTGTAGTATCAGGCCTTAATGAAATGGTGATGGGCAACGCGGTAACAAAAGATGTTGAGACAATGTTACAAATGGTATATTTAAGCTTTGAAAAACCACGTTTAGATCAAGATGCGTTTAAAGTATTAGGAAACAATATTGGTAACTTCTTAACGCGCAGAAGTAAAGACATAAACGCAAAAATGCAAGATAGTGTAACCACTACTTTGTATGGAAATAACAATCCAAAGCAAAGATTATTGAATCAAGCCATGCTTGACGACGTTGATTTTACAACCATTGAAAAAATTTACAAATCACGTTTCAGCAATGCGGCAGATTTTAATTTCTTCGTTGTAGGTGATATTCAAAAAGACGCATTAAAACCTTTGTTAGAAGAGTATATTGCCAGTATTACTGCTACGGGTGCTAAAGAAAACTGGAAAGATAATTCAGAATCATGGATAAGTAAAAACATAGACAAAGACATCGCTTTGCAAATGGAAGATCCAAAAGCTTCGGTTAGAATTGGGTATAAAAATAATTTTAAACACAGCCTAAAAAATGAACTTTTGGCGAAAACATTGGGGGATATTTTGCAGTTGCGTTATACAGAAACTTTAAGAGAGGAAGAAGGAGGAACCTATGGTGCAAGTGCAAGAGCATCTTTATCTAAAAGGCCTGTTCAAAAAGCTAACTTACAGGTAAATTTTGATTGTAACCCTAACAAAGTAGAACAATTGATAACTATTGTTCATAATGAAGTGAATAAAATTGCCAAAGGAGAAATCCAACAATTAGATTTAGACAAAACACTTACCAACTATATTAAGGAAAGAAAAGAACAGAAAGATTACAATAGGTATGATATGAGTTGGGTTTCTAACTATGTTTTAGAAGGCTATAATATGAATGATCCCAAAAATTACGAAGAGATTGTAAATTCAATTACTGCAAAAGATATTCAAAATTTCACCGCAGAACTATTAAAAGGTGCTGATACTTATGAAATCGTATTTAAACCTCAACAATAAAAAGACCCGCAATGAAAAGACCTCAGAATAATAGACAATGAAAAAAGTAATTTTGATTTTTGCCCTCATTATAAGCTTTATGGCGAAAGCACAAATACTAAATCCTGTAAAATGGAAAACAGCTGTAACTAAAATTTCAGACTCAGAATATGAGTTAGTAGCCACAGCTAGTATTGAATCTGGGTGGCATTTGTACTCACAAAATGTACCTGAAAATGGTCCAATCCCTACAAGCTTTACTTTTGAAGGAAATTCCAATTACTTAAAAAAAGGCAATACTGCAGAAGAAAAAGGAAATACTTTATATGATCCTATCTTTGAAATGCAGATTACCTATTTTGCAAATAAGGCAGACTTTAAGCAACGCATTAAATTAAAAGGGAAAAAGCCATTTCAGGTAAAATCTATAGTAGAATTTATGGTCTGCGACGATAGCAAATGTTTGCCTCCCTCAGAAGTAGATTTAGTATTTAGCATAAATTAAAAAACATAATGAAAAAGTTTCTTTTTACATTGTACTTGCTTTTTTCTTTTATTTCCCAAGCACAGGTTTTAACTCCTGTAAAATGGACAACATCGGTAGAAAAAGTGTCAGAGACAGAATACAAGTTGATTTCAAATGCCACTATTGACCAAGGCTGGCATTTATATTCGCAAAACGTTCCAGAAAACGGTCCAATTCCAACGAGTTTTACCTATGATGATAGCGCAGCGAATTTTAGTGTAGTTGGCAATACTTTAGAAGAAGAGGGTACAACTGTTGATGATCCTGTTTTTAATATGCAGATTAAATTTTTTTCTAATTCAGCGCAGTTTAGTCAAACTATAAAAATACTAGATGAGAATGTTGCAAGCATAAATGCAGAAGTTGAATTTATGGTTTGTGATGATAAACGATGTTTACCACTAACTTATGTAGATCTCGTTTTTGAACTAAATAATAGTAGCCTTGAAAAAACGGAAAAAATAAGTCCTACTGCGGATAATCAAGTGAATTCTGATTTAAAAAAGTTAGAAAATAAAACAATAAATAAAGGACTTTGGAGCATCTTTTTTATTGCTTTTTTATCGGGCTTTGCCGCCTTGTTAACACCTTGTGTGTTTCCCATGATACCAATGACGGTAAGCTTTTTTACCAAACAGAGTAAAACGCGAGCAAAAGGCATAAAAAACGCCCTAACTTACGCTATTTGTATCGTTATTATTTATGTTTTGCTAGGGTCAGCTGTTACCGCTATTTTTGGTGCTGATGCACTAAACGACTTAGCGACCAACGTTTGGTTGAACCTTCTTTTCTTTTTATTATTCATTGTTTTTGCCTTGTCGTTCTTAGGTGCTTTTGAGATTATGTTGCCCAACAAATGGGCGAATAAAGTAGATCAACAAGCCAATCGTGGAGGTTTAATCGGAATTTTCTTTATGGCTTTAGCACTAGCCATTATTTCTTTTTCTTGTACGGGGCCTATCGTAGGGACATTATTAGTTGAAGCCGCATCAAAAGGAGGCATTGCGCCTATAATTGGGATGTTAGGTTTTTCATTGGCCATTGCTATACCTTTTGCTTTATTCGCCGCCTTCCCTGGCTGGTTGAATTCGCTCCCAAAATCAGGTGGTTGGTTGAATACGGTGAAAGTTGTTTTTGGATTTTTAGAGCTAGCGCTTGCCTTCAAGTTTTTATCTCAGGCCGATTTAGTTTTGCAATTACATTTGTTAGAACGTGAAGTTTTTCTGGCCATTTGGATAGCCATTTTTGGAACTTTGGCCTTCTATTTATTTGGAAAAATTAAATTGCCGCATGATAGCCCCTTATCCCATATTTCGGTAGGGAGGTTAAGTTTAGGCTTGATTGTTTTATCGTTTACTATTTATATGATTCCCGGTTTATGGGGCGCACCTTTAAATTTAATAAGCGCATTTCCACCACCACTCGATTATGCCGAATCGCCTTATGGTGTAGGTAATTCAAGAGTGAGTGGTATCATGTCAAATGACGAAAAAGAACTGCCCGAAGGTGCTCATTTATTAGCACCACATCAAATTTTAGCTTTTAATGATTATAATAAAGGTTTAGCTCATGCAAAAAAAGTAAACAAACCTGTGATGCTCGATTTTACAGGTTGGGCTTGTGTAAATTGTCGCAAAATGGAACAAAATGTATGGGTTGAAGATAAGGTTTTAAATATTTTAAAGAATGATGTTGTCTTAATTTCATTATATGTCGATGACAAAAGAGATTTACCAGAAGCTGAAGTTGTGGATTCAAAATTAAAACCCGGCAAACAACTGAAATATATTGGTCAAAAATGGAGTGAATTCCAAACAATTCGCTATAAAACCAATACCCAACCATTTTATGTGTTGATGGGGCATGACGAAGAAAACTTAATAACGCCTATTGGATATACTCCTGATGCTGATGAATATTATGATTGGTTACAAGTAGGTGTTAAAAACTTTTAAATTTGTCATTTAGTTTTCATTTCAGCATTTACTAATCCCATTTTTATATAAGAGAATGTACTTACAGTAAATGAAACCGCTGAATTAGAATCATACTTTAAAAAATTCAAAAAAAATGTCATTGGCGACGATGCTACTTTTGCTTCGTATTATGGTTTGTAGCAAATACGTTATACCGATTGGATTGCTAGTGGAAGATTATACGAGCTATAGAAAAAATTATATGCGAAAAAGTAGGTCCCATGATGGCGAATACGCATTCCTTTTCAAGTGAAAGAGATAAAGCAACCATTTATCTTTATCAAGAAGCAAGGCAAGTGATTAAAAATCATGTAAATGATGCCGGAATTGATGTTTTGGTCACTACTGGAATAGCAATGACAGGGGCTTTGAATAAATTGCTGAGAATTTTAAAACTCCTTCCTGCAAAAAAATATCTAAATCCTGAGGAAGAACCTGTTGTTTTTTTAACGCATATGGAACACCATTCCAACTAAGTTTGTTGGTTTGAAACCGGCGCAGAAGTAGTGATGCTCCCGTTGTCCGAAAACGGACTGGTAAACCCAGACCTATTAAAGGCCGAAATAAAAAAATACAGTCATCGCAAAGTATTGATTGGCTCGTTTACCGCTTGTTCTAATGTTACAGGTATAATTTCTCCCCACCATACTTTAGCAAAAATAATGCATGAACATGGTGGCTATTGCTTTGTAGATTTTGACGCCTCAGCTCCCTATGTTGCCATAGATATGCACCCAGAAATTAAAGAGAGGCATTTAGATGCTATTTTCTTTTCGCCGTATAAATTTTTAGGTAGGCAAGGCAGTTGTGAAGTTTGAGTATACAACAAAAAATTACATCAAAATACCATATCAGATAATCCAGGCGTTGGCAATGTTAAATGGACAAAACCTAAAGGTGAATTTGGCTACTATGACGATTTAGAAACGCGAGAAGATGGTGGAACTCCCGAGATTTTGCAAGTAATTCATGCCGCTCTTGCCGTCAATCTAAAAGAAAAAATGACCGTTCAAAGAATTCAGCAACGAGAAAATAAACTGTTATAATTATTTTACAATAGTGTCGAGAACATTCCTGAAATTAAAATTTTGGGAGCTCGAAATCGAGAACAAATAGCATACGTTTTATTTAATATAACCAACCTACACTATAATTTAGTAGTACGCTTATTAAATGACCGATATGGGATTCAAGTGCATGATGGTTGGTCTTGTGCGAGTACCTATGTGCGTTATTAGTGGACTTATCGGGGAAAGGTTTCGATCGCGCATCATGTATTACGCCGCAGTTGTTTTAATGGTGATTTATTTATCATATTAAGGTTAAAACTTCCAAAAATTAATCCGACTTAGAAAGGTTCATGCACTAGTTTGATAAAATCGCTTTAGTTTTATTTTAAGACAGAACCTTCGTTGCGATTAGCAACTTTACGAGGTGCTTTAGCCTTTGGCGGATTAAGCGCTTTTTGGACCACCCTTGTTTTTTTAATGAAAGATAACTTTGGCTTAGGCAGCGGTGCAACAGGACTATTTGGCTTGTTCAGAATTGTCGGTGCCTTGGCGGCAACCGTTGCTGAAAAGCTTAATAACAAAATAGCTAAGAATAAAATTATTTTATTTTCTACCTTACTTTTAATAGCTTCTTGGGGTATTTTTCTAATCTCTGGAAATTCTTTAGTTGGTCTCGTAATAGGGATAATCTTAGTCGATTTAGGTTTACAAGTTTTACACATTACCAATAAAAACATTATTTTATCTAAAAACCCAGAAGCTCGAAATCGTACAAATATTATTTATATGGTTGGCTTTTTTATTGGTGGTGCTTTAGGAACGTCTTTAGGTGCTCTTGCCTGGCAACATTATCAATTGATAGGGGTTTCTGTATTAGGAATTCTATTAACTGTTGGTATTCTTGTAGTATATCTTATTTTTAGAAATAAAACGATATATTAGCCCTGTAACCCATGTCAGTTCAATCCTTTCAAGTTTTAAAAAGAATTTTAAAAAACGGATAAAAAGTTAATTCACCAAATATCCGCTTTTTAGCTATAAAAAATTTATTGGTAATGATACCTTACAAAAGCTTCCATGGCCGCGTAATGAGATAATCCTAATTTGTCATATAACTCTGCAGTTTCTTGGTTTCGGTCTTCGGCACGTTGCCAGAATTCTCTACTATCTGAACCTTGAAAAACAACTCCGTCTTTTTGTGATTGGTGTTTAAAGATTCCTTTTCGTTTCTCAAGAACCTGATCTGGACCCATGGGGATTGCCATTTCAATTTCATCAATATTCCATTCTTGCCATGCGCCTCTATAAAGCCAAACCCAGCAATCTTTCATAAACTTTTTAGTTTTCAATTCTTCTAAAGCGGCAAAAATGGCATCTAAACACACTTTATGAGTTCCATGAGGGTCTGCCAAATCGCCGGCTGCATAAATTTGATGAGGTTTAATTTTCTCAATTAAATCTGTCGTTATTTTAACATCCTCATCGCCTAAAGGATGTTTAGTCACACTACCTGTTTCATAAAACGGCAATTCCATAAAATGAATGTTCTCATCAGGAATTCCAATAAAATGACAAGTGGCGCGTGCTTCACCTTTTCGAATAAGACCTTTAATATGCCTAACTTCAATAATATCTATTTCACTCGATTTTTTATTCTCCAAAAATTCTACCGCTTTTTTATAGATTTTTTCAGCCTCTCCGTTTTTAATACCAAACTTATTATTATAATCGATTACAAAACTGGCAAAACGTAAAGCTTCATCATCCGCAACTGCAATGTTACCTGAAGTTTGGTAACCTAAATGCACCTCATGCCCCTGTTCGTGCAATCGTTTAAAGGTACCGCCCATGCTAATAATATCATCATCGGGGTGTGGACTAAAAATTAGCACCCGTTTTTTGGCTGGTTCTGCTCTTTCTGGACGTTTGCTATCATCCGATTCAGGTTTTCCACCAGGCCAACCCGTAATGGTATTTTGTAGTTTATTAAAAATACTGATATTAATGTCGTACGCAGGACCTGAATCTGCTAGCAAATCGCTCATTCCATTTTCGATATAATCTGCATCTGTTAACATTAAAATTGGCTTTTTTAAATGCAATGCCAAGCTCAAAACTGCTTTTCTGATGAGTTTGTCTGTCCAATTAATTTTTTCAACTAACCAAGGTCTATTCATCCTAGTTAATTTTGATGCGGCTTCTTTATCTAAAATAAAGGTGGCGTTATTGTGTTCTTGTAAAAATGATGCAGGAACTTTACTTGTAATTTCTCCTTCGACAGAAGCATTTATTATTCTTGATTTACTTTCACCCCAAGCCATAAGAATGACTCTTTTGGCCTCCATAATTCTTTTAATTCCTAAGGTAATAGCTGTTCTCGGCGTATTATTTAATCCTGAAAAATCGCCACTTGCAGCAACCCTGGTAATATGATCAAGCGCAACTAAACGCGTTTTAGAGTTTTGCAAAGAGCCCGATTCGTTAAACCCGATATGACCGTTACCACCAATTCCTAATATTTGTAAATCAAGACCTCCAAAAGCTTTTATTTTTGCTTCATAATCCACACAATAGGCGGCGATATCTTCTTTGGCCAGAGTTCCATCAGGGATATAATAATTTTCAGGCAAGATATCAATATGGTTAAACAATTGCTCCTTCATAAACCGCACATAACTATGTACAGAATCTGGTTCCATAGGGTAGTACTCATCTAAGTTGAATGATACTACATTTTTAAAACTTAAACCTTCTTCTTTATGCAAACGGATTAGCTCAGCATACAAACCTTTAGGAGAAGAACCTGTGGCTAAGCCTAATATACAAGGTTGTTTTTGTGCCTGTTTCACGCGAATTAAATCTGCTATTTCTTGTGCGATGTCTTTTGAAGCTTCTTTTGAATTCTCGTAAACTATGGTCCCAATGTTTTCAAATCTTTTCTCAAAGCCTGTGGCTTTATCTATTGTGCTATTTAACATAATGTGTCATTTATTTAAATTTAACATTGGTATTGTGATTGTTCTTTTATTTTTCAATTAACATTGATGAGTTTATAGGGTTTAGGATTTTATTGACGAATTTAGAAACTTATAAACGAATAAACCTTTATTTCGTCCAACTTTTAATATTATGTCCCCAAACGGCAAAGAATAAAATAATGGCGTAACAAGGAATTAAAATCCAATAGCTACTAGTCGATGCGGTTGCCGTTGCCTCAGCGTTTGCTATTCCTTGAGTTATCAACTCTTGCTTATTGGCATCGACGATTCTACCATACAAAGGCGGAATAATAGCGCCTCCAGAGATTGCCATGATTAATAATGCCGAAGCAGTTTTAGTATATTTGCCTAATCCTTCCAAGGTTAAAGGCCAAATAGTTGGCCAAACCAAAGCGTTTGCAATCCCCAATGCAGCTACAAATAATACGGTGGTAAAACCTGTTGTAACTAAAATACACACACTAAAAATAATCCCTAAAACGGCACTTAGTTTTAAGGCTGTACCTTGTTTTAAATATTTTGGCATTAAAAACACGCCCAGTCCATAAGTGGCAACCATTGCCATTAAGGTGTAACTTGTAAAAAATTTAGCTTCTTCTCCTGTAAAACCTAATGAAATTCCGTAGGCAATAATGGTATCGGCAGCAATTACCTCTGCCCCTACATAAACAAACAAAGCAAAAACGCCCAACCAAAGATGCGGAAATTGAAAAATACTTGTTTTAGCAGTTTTCCCTGTTGCAGTTTCTGTTACTTCTCCAGCTTCCACCTGAGGTAAAGGTGCTTTGCGTATTAATATTGCCAATACAAATAAAACAGCCGCCATAACATAATACGGCGTATGAACGCTATCTGCCATCGCATCTAAAAGCGCATCTTTTTCAGCTTCGGAGACCGTACTAATCTTTTCTTTTACACCATCAATACCCGATAATAAAATAGCTCCGAAAATTAAAGATCCCAAAGCACCTGCAGTTTTATTCGCAATGCCCATAATCGCCAAACGTTTAGCCCCACTTTCTATAGGTCCTAAAATAGTAATGTAAGGGTTAGCTGCGGTTTGACAAACCGTCATGCCTACTCCTTGGATAAAAATAGCTAGTAAAAATATCCAATAGGTACGTGCATCGGCTGCTGGAATAAAGACCAAAGCACCAATCGCCATTATAAATAAACCTAAAGACATTCCATCTTTATAGCCTATTTTTCCAATAAGATAAGAAGCTGGTAATGCCATGATTACAAAAGATATATACGATGCAGAAGCAACCAAATAAGATTGTGCTTCGGTTAATTCATTTATAGTTTTCATAAACGGAATTAAGGCTCCATTAATCCAGGTTACAAACCCAAATATGGCGAACATTCCCGCAATGATAGCTATGGGCACTATAGGAGTTTTTTCAGGATTTAATCTTATAATTTTCGACATAGTTGGTCTTGGTTTGTTGCTATTTTATTATTTGAATATCGTTAATTTTTTTTGAAAAACTTTCTATTAATTTAAATTGATTTTTAGAACGATCTAAATTGTGCTCAGGATACTTTGTTTTGTAATAAATATCGCCGTTTAAAAAATCAGTTAAAAATCGCAATGCCATAATAAAAATCATTGTTTTGGCAGACAATGGTAAATATTTTATTTCCAAAGGAGATAAAGATTTTTTCATTTTTTTTAAAAAACCTTTACTATATGCTTTATAATAGGCCAAATTAAATTCCACTAAATCTAGATTGGTTTCGTCTTCTGCCGCAGTATTGCAAATGGTGCGTATGGCATCCCCAAAATCGTAATGCACAATACCTGGCATTACGGTATCTGTGTCTATCAAACAAAGACCTTTGTCTTTTTTATTAAATAGTGCGTTCGATATTTTAGTATCGTTGTGCGTAACCCGAATTTTTATTTCTCCTGAGGCTTTCAAATTTTGAATAATGTGCATTTCTTCTTTTAATTCACCTACCCTATCGATATAAATTTTAGCTTGTGATAAGCGTTCTTTTGAAGCTATTTTTAAGGCATCGTTAAACTGGGCATAGCGAAAAGACATGTCGTGAAATTTCGGAATCACTTCGGTAAGTTGAGCCACATCAAAATCGCTCGTAAGAGTTAAAAATTCACCCAATAAACGTCCGCCTTCATAGGCTATTTCAGCACCTTTTACAATTTCATGGGTTACGCTTTTATCAATAAAAACCATCAAATTCCAATAATTAGATTCTTCGTCTTTATAAAAAGAGATATTCGTTTTTGTTTTCACAAAAGTCAATACGCGACGGTTTTGCTTTTTCTTAGGAAGGTGCTTTAATTTTTTTCGAATATGGCGACTAACAGCCACTTTATTCTCTATTAAACCTTCAACATCCTTAAAAACCCCATGATTGATGCGTTGTAATACAAAAAAGGGTTTGTTTTTGGTCCTAATCAAATAGGTGTCATTAATATGGCCTGAAGCTAATTCTATAAAAGAACTAAATTCCCCCTTATGTTGAAATTGATTAAAAACAATTCCTAATTTTTCCGAATTCATATTACCAAAGTTTCGCAGGATATACTCCCTTTTCTTTTAAATGTAGGATAGCATTTTGCACAATCACTTTGTCTTCTTGATAGGTTACACCAAACCATTGTGCATCTGATTTTAAGACCTGCAAACTCGCTTTGTCCGATTTTAAAATTTCATTAATCACCGAGGCAATATAAAATTCCACTTTTAAATTAGATTGATTTTCCTGCAAAAAAGTTTGAAATAATTGTTCGCCATACTCAAAGCATTTTGGCGTAAACCCCCAGAAATTCATAGAAACGGTTGTATTTTCATCGATAAGGATAAAATTGCCACTATCATCTTTACGCATTAAATCGCCTTCTATTTTTTCAATATGCGTACGTTCTGTGATGCTTGTTAAATAACCGCGTTTATCTACTTGGCATTCACCTCTAGATACATAGCCATTTTCAGATAATGTATTTTTCAACAAATACCCCATCATGCTAAAATCGCAACCATCTGTTGATATTTCCTTTAAATATTGTGCCATGATCTTAAATGCTTCAACCCCATAAAAATCATCAGCATTAATAATCGCAAAGTTCCCAGAAACCGAAATTTTAGCCATCAATAGGGCATGACCTGTACCCCACGGTTTTGTGCGTTCGGGATTTATAAATTGTGCAGGAACACTATCTAATTCTTGAAAAACGTAAGCCACTTCAGCCTTCCCTTGTAATTTTTTATCGAATATTTCTTTAAAGTCTTTTTCAAAACTTTTTCTGATGATAAAAACGAATTTTCCAAAATCAGCTTGTAAGGCGTCGTAAATAGAAAAGTCCATTATGGTGTCGCCTTCGGGGGTAAAAGCATCTATTTGCTTTAAAGCACCATACCTACTTCCCATTCCCGCTGCCATGATGACTAAGGTTGGTTTGTTATTTTTCATTTAATCTCATTATTTTAAATTCCATAAAAAATAAATTAGTCAAAATAATGATAATCAGTTTTTTAAAAAATTTCACCACCAAACACAGATAACAAATCTAAGCCTAAAATATGATAAAAAAAAACAAAAGCAAAAAAAATGTGCTCGAACACATTTTAAGAAAAAAGTATATCTTTTCACTATATTTGTGGTCATGTCAAGAAAATATACCATCAGCGATATTGCCAAATTAGTAGGCGTTTCTAAGGGAACTGTTGACAGGGTACTTCATAAAAGAGGTAAAGTATCAAAAACTGCTTACGAAAAAGTAACCAATATTCTGGCTGAGATTGATTATCAACCTAATCTCATGGCACGAAATTTAAAGAAAAATAAAATATACCGTATTGCTTTGGTTTTTCCAAGTCCAGAAATAGATGGGTATTGGAGTTCTTGCATGGATGCCATTAAAAGTATTAAAAGTGAATTTCAAGCTTTTGGAGTTGCTATTGAAACCCATTTCTTCGACCCAAAAAGTGCTGTTTCATTTTCTGAGGTGCAAACTATTGTTTTAAAATCGCTACCTGATACTGTATTATTAGCCCCTATCTTTCAAAAAGAAGCATTATTAGCGATAGAAAATTACACACTTTCTGGTATTCTGGTAGCTACATTTAACAATCGTGTTCACACCCAAAACAATAGAAGTTTTATTGGACAAAATTTGCATCAAAGCGGCAGAGTAGCAGCTAAATTATTAGCGAATAGCGTCTGTAATACTGGAAAATTAGCCATTGTTCATATTGATGAAAAATATAAACAAGCGCTGTATATTCAGGAAAAAGAAAAGGGATTTAGAGCTTATTTTGAAGGCGTATTAGATCAAAAAAATCAAATTATTACTTTTAAATTAAAAAGAGCGAATTTTGAACAACAAATCAGTGAGTTTTTAAAAACTAACACTAATTTGATTGGTATTTTTGTTACCACCTCCAAAGCTTATGAGATTATCCCTTTTGTCAAAAAATATACTACCAATAAAATAGTGATTGTCGGGTACGATTTACTTCCTGAAAACGTAACCTTCCTAAAAGAAAATAGCATTGATTTTTTAATTCATCAAAACCCTAAACAACAAGTGTATTTAGGTCTAAAATCACTTGCCGAACACTTACTTTTTGACAAAGAAATTAACGAACAAATTTTGCTTCCCATTGATATTATTAATGCCGAAAATGTAGATTTGTTTTTAGGTTAACGGATTTTGGGTTCTGGGTATTGGGTTGGAAAAAGTTTCAGGTTTAGAGTTTAAAGTTTTCTTTCTTAAATATCTCCTAAAAATTAAAACTTAAAACTTTTTTAAACATGAATTTGTCTTTGCACTTGAACTTCTTTCTTATTTCTTAGTATCTTGTCCATAATACTGAAAGAAAGTGAAATTTAAATATCAAAAATAATGCAAAAGTCGTTTAGACCTTATGTTTTAGCGGAAACCAATTGGAAAAACCTCCAAACAGAAAATTTTGAGCTTGCCGTTTTGCCTTGGGGCGCTACAGAGGCCCATAATTATCATTTACCCTACGCCACCGATAATATTTTAGCCGAAAATGTAGCAATTGAAGCGGCAAAAAAGGCATGGGAAAACAATGCAAAAGTGATGGTGCTTCCCACGATTCCGTTTGGCGTAAATACAGGTCAAATGGATATTCCTTTTTGTATGAATATGAATCCAAGTACACAATATTTAGTGTTAAAAGATATTGTACAGGTTTTAGATTTTCATAAAATTAAAAAGTTAGCGATTTTAAATGCACACGGAGGCAATAATTTCAAGCAATTTATAAGAGAATTAAGTATCGAATATCCTGAAGTTTTTATTTGTGCGATTAATTGGTGGCAAGCAACAACATCTGAAAATTATTTTGCTGAACCTGGAGACCATGCAGGAGAATTAGAAACTTCCGTGGTGATGTATGTAACGCCCGAATTGGTTTTACCTTTAACAGAAGCTGGCGATGGGAAGGCTAAAAAATTTAAAATTAAAGCCCTGAACGAAAGCTGGACAACAGCGCAGCGAGAATGGACAAAAGTGACGAAAGATACTGGCGTGGGCAATCCAAGGGAAGCGACAGCCGAAAAAGGAAAATTATTTTTTGATGAAACAACCACAATCATAGGCGAATTTCTTGAAGCATTATTACATCAGAATACCAAGGATATGTATGAATAAAATTTCAACTATAAACGTAATGAAAAAAGGATATTTAAAATTTTAAGCTGATTTATAAAAGAAAAAACACATTTTATAACCGTATTTATAAATGATAAGTAAGCTTATTACTCCTGGGCCATTTTAAATTTGGCATCTTCCATTCTATTACCTTTTTCTTGGTCGCACACCGCATAATTAAAACCTGATTTTAGGCTATAGCCACCATGTTCTCCCTTTTTATTAATGGCGATAAAACCTACTTGAAGGTATTGCATGTCCCTATGGTTTTTATGTTTGCTGTAAATACGTTCTACAATTTCTTTACACGCTTGGTAAGGCGATTTCCCTTGACGCATCAACTCAACCACCATAGCGCTACCAGCAGTTCTGATTACGGCTTCGCCCAAACCTGTTGCCGCTGCAGCACCTACTTCATTGTCTAAAAATAAACCTGCACCGATAATCGGCGAGTCGCCTACCCTACCGTGCATTTTCCAAGCTGCACCGCTGGTAGTGCATCCTCCTGAAAAATTACCGTCTTGATCTAAAACTAGCATGCTGATAGTATCGTGGTTTTCCATATTGATAACTGGCTTATATTTGGACTCTTCTAACCATTTTTCCCAATCTTTCTTAGCTTCATCTGTCAATAAATTTTCTTCTATAAAACCCTCTGATAAAGCAAATTTAAGTGCTCCATCACCCGTTAACATTACGTGTGGCGTATTTTGCATCACTCTTTTTGCCACAGAAATTGGATGTTTTATCCCTTGTAAAAAAGATACTGCACCACAATCACTGTTATGATCCATAATACAAGCATCTAAAGTAACTTTTCCTTCTCTGTCAGGAAAACCCCCATAACCAACACTTCTTATTTTTGGATCTGCTTCAGGAATTCTCATTCCAGCTTCAATGGCATCTATCGCAGATTTTCCTTCTTTTAAATATTTCCAAGTTTCGTCATTCGCTGGCAAACCATGATTCCAAGTTGAAATAATTAAAGGCTTTTTCTGATTTCCTTTATAGATAATTGATGTTGCTGCTACTGTTTCTTCTATACTTTTAAAACCTAATAAGGCACTTGCGCCAATGGTACCTAAGGCAGTTGCTTTTATAAATTTTCTTCTATTTGACATGTTTTCTGAAATATAATTAAGCATAGTTCATGATAAATATACATTGAATTTTATAAAGAGATCAACACATAAGTTTTGATTGATAAAAAAATTTGTTTCTTTTTAAAAAATAAATGGAAGTAAAAAAATAAGAACTGTTATACTAAAAAATGAAGTTATCCCAATTATGAATACCAAAAACCCTTCCAAATAGAAGATCAAAGAGGGTTCAATTAAAAAAGTAAAATCGATTACCTCGAGATAAAGCCATCAAAATATCAGCCCCGAATGGTCGGGAAAGACTGCCTCACTGTAAGAGGCAAGATCTGCTGGAAGGAATTATCCTGTTTTTGTCTTGGTCCTTGCCTCTTGTTTTTTGCCTAAAGCAATTAACTGAGCGCTAAACTTGAGGCAAAGTCTAGCGGAATTCGATTGATCAAATATGCTGATTAATAATGTTTTCAAACAATTCTTGTTTGCCACTTTTTAGTGATAATTCGCCATTTTCTTGGGCTAGTTTATATAAATCTTGTAGGCTTAATTTTCCTGCTTCAAAATCTTTTCCTTTTCCGCTGTCAAACGAGCTATAACGATCTTTACGAAGTTTTTCATAAGCTGAGGAAGTGATAATTTTATCTGCAGTAATCAACGCTCTTGCAAAAGTATCTGCGCCACCAATATGCGCTAAAAACACATCTTCTAAATCGGTGGAATTTCTTCTGATTTTCGCATCAAAATTAATGCCTCCACCTTGTAAACCGCCAGCTTTTAGAAACACTAACATCGCCTCAGTAGTTTCTTGAATATTATTTGGAAATTGATCGGTATCCCAACCATTTTGATAATCCCCACGGTTGGCGTCTAAACTTCCTAACATTCCTGCTTTTGCAGCTACTTCTATTTCATGCTGAAAAGTATGTTGTGCCAGAGTAGCGTGATTTACTTCGATATTTATTTTAAAATCTTTATCTAAACCATATTCTTTTAAAAACCCTATAGCGGTTGCCGAATCAAAATCATATTGATGTTTCATAGGCTCCATAGGTTTTGGTTCAATAAAGAAATTTCCTTTAAAACCTTGCGCACGTGCATAATCTCTTGCCATTGTTAAAAACTGACCTAAATGGTCTATTTCGCGACCCATATCAGTATTTAATAAGGACATATAGCCTTCTCTTCCGCCCCAAAACACATAGTTTTCTCCGTCTAAAGCAATGGTAGCATCTAGAGCTAACTTTATTTGTCCGCCTGCTCTTGCCAAAACCTTGAATTCAGGATTGGTCGCTGCGCCGTTCATATATCTAGGGTTAGAGAAGCAGTTAGCCGTTCCCCAAAGTAATTTAATACCTGAAGCTACCTTTTTTTCTTTCAAATATTCGGTAATGGTCGCCAATCTTTTTTCCGATTCGGCGAAGGTTGCGCCCTCTTGAATTAAATCGTAATCGTGAAAACAGAAATAATCAAATCCCATTTTACTTATGAATTCAAAAGCGGCATCTGCTTTATCTTTTGCTGCTTGTACAGGGTCTGGTGCTTTATCCCACTCAAAATTTTGCGTTCCAGGCCCAAATGGGTCGCTCCCTTGACCGCAGAAAGTATGCCAGTAAGCAATAGCAAATTTAAAGTGCTCCCGCATAGTTTTACCAGCCAATAATTGTTCTGGATTATAATATTTAAAGGCCAAGGGATTATCTGATGCTTTGCCTTCAAATTTAATTTCGCCTATACCTTTAAAGTATTCTTTGTTTCCTATTATTGTCATTTTTTTTATTTCTTTAATTTCTTAGTTTTACAACTAACGAGAATCTTGTTTGTTTTAAAGTTTATGAGTTTATAAAATATATACACTAATAAATCTATTTTTTCATTGTATTTAACTTGATCAGACAAATGTCAGCAGCACTATTTTTTAATTACGATTCCTTACTTAAAATAAGATCTAATTCTTTTTTCCAATCTTCATATGCATTTAAATATGGCGTTTTGTCTTTTTCAGGTGAATAGGTCATCACATAATCATTTTCCATAATTAATTTTCCATAAGCTTTAAAATCTTTTTTATGCAAGCCTGCGGCTCGGGCTGCACCAATGGCACCCGTAGTATTATAAATTTCAATATCATAACCCATTAATGTCGCAACAGTAAGCGCGAAAATATCGGACCGAAACAAATTATCATTTCCCGCTCTGATTACGTTTACCTTAATGCCATCAAACTTTAAAATTTCCATTCCATATACAAATGAAAAAGCGATACCTTCTAAAGCAGCTCTGCACAGATGTCCTTTATGGTGATTATTAAAATTGATGTTGACCAATCGTGTCCCAATCTCTAAATTGTTGAGCATGCGTTCGGCACCATTACCAAAAGGAAGTATACAAACTCCGTCTGCTCCAATAGCTATACTTGCTGCAAGTTTGTTCATTTCTTCGTAAGAGGCTACCGCTAAGTTGTGGAGCAACCATCGGTATTGAATTCCTGCACCATTTATATTGAGTAATTTGCCGATTCGTGGTTCAGATTTTGTATAATTTACATGGGCAAAATTATTCACACGAGTACTTTCTTTGCCCGATAAACTATCGGTAATGGCATAAACTACTCCAGATGTTCCGCCTGTTGCAGCAACTTCCCCTGGATTAAATACATTGAGTGATAAAGCGTTATTAGGTTGGTCTCCTGCTCTATACAAAATGGGTATCCCAAGGGCTAAACCGCTTTCTTTTGCTCCTTTTTTATCAACAAAAGATTGCTCACCAAATGTTTCGACTATTTGCGGCACTAAAGAAGGATTTATACCGTAATATGCTAATAAAAATTCAGCTATACCATCATTCTTAAAATCCCAAAAAACACCTTCTGATAAACCAGAAATAGTGGTGTTTATGGTATTCGAAAATTTATAAGCTATATAATCTCCAGGCAACATAAATTTATGAATCTTAGCGTACACATCAGGTTCGTTTTCTTTGACCCATTTTAATTTTGATGCTGTAAAATTGGCTGGAGAATTCAATAAATGCGCTGTACATTTATCTTCTCCAATAGCTTTAAAGGCTTCATTGCCAATAGCTACTGCCCGGCTATCGCACCAAATAATACTATTGCGTAATAGTTGTCCTTGATTATCTATTAAAACCAAACCGTGCATTTGGTATGAAATTCCTATTCCCTTTATCTTAGACGTTTCAACTTTATATTTTTGCTTTAATTTTTCGATGGCATTACATATATGTTTCCACCATTCGTCTGGTTCTTGTTCTGCCCAACCGTTTTTCAAAGCAATCATACTCATTTCAGTCTCTGGTTCTTGAACTACTCCGATACTTTTTCCGGTTGCAGTTTCAACTAAAGCGGCCTTTATAGAGGAACTTCCGATATCAAATCCTATATAATACATAATTTATAAAGAGTCTCTTACTATTATTTTGGTAGGAACATAACTTTGCATCGATTCATCTCGATTGATGAATTGTGCTGCAGAAATTCCTAATACTTTAAAATCTGTAGTAATGACAGAAATTCCCTTGTAAATAAACTTTTTCATCGGTGTATCGTTATAAGATAAGAACCCTACATCGACTCCTGGCTCTAAATTTTCTGCTTTACACTGCTCTAAAAAAGTACCTAAAATACGATCACTAACGCTAATATAAGTAACCCCATTTTCAATTTTAAATTCCTTTGGATTGGTTATAATTTTATATTTGAATTTAAAATCTATACAATATTTTTCAAAATAATCTAAAGTTTCCTTAGGGTGATAGGTGTAGGTAGGATATATAAAATGAATCTCTTTGTATTTTTTAAATAAATCAGTCACAGTTTTCATGGCCTGGTAAAATGAAAGTCCAAAATCTTGAAAAACGTAATTATTTTCTTCTTTGGCATGAATATTCCAATCTATTAATAACAGTTTTTTTGAATCGATTTTAGCCAAATGTTTGGCAACTAAAGTATTGTCAAAACCCATAATCACATATTTATAATATTTACCAATGCTGTTATTGATGATGGTTTTAAAATTATCTATGTTGTAATGATGAAATTGTATATCGGTGCTAATATCATCCTCCATGACATCAATGAAAGAGTGGTATAAAACTTCTTTATAAGCCTTAAAAGTATCTAAAACCAAAAGCACTTTTCTATTTTTACTAGCTATATAATAACCTTTATTGGGGACAGATTTGATCACTCCGTTTTTCCTCAGAATAGAATATGCCTTAAAAACCGTATCTCTGGACAGTTTATGACCTGCGCAAAGGGCATTTACGGAAGGTAGAGGCTCATCCATCACTAAATAATTTTCTGCAATAGCTTCATTAACCTGATTAATAATCTGCTGATATTTTGGAATATTACTTTCGTGGTAAATGGTAAAATCAAAATTTTTTTCCATGACAACTATACTGGTCTGTTCTGTTATAAATCAAAATTAATATTTTTTTTAAATAAATGAGTATTGTTTAAAACTTTATTAAATTTGCCATATTAATTGCCCACGTGGTGAAATTGGTAGACATGCCACCTTGAGGGGGTGGTGTTCGAAAGGACGTGCTAGTTCGAATCTAGTCGTGGGCACAGAGCCATTTAAGAGTATCTTAAGTGGCTTTTTATTATACCGCAATTTCCGTAGTACTTTCACAAAAAATTAACTATTAATTAAATTCTGAATGCTAAAAAATTGTAGATTTGTTTAACCTTTTCAAGAAAAATATGAACAACGTTAAAAAAACCTTTAGTATCCGAGATTTAGAAAATTTATCTGGGATAAAGGCACATACCATTCGTATTTGGGAAAAAAGATACTCTTTGTTTAGCCCTGAAAGAAGTTCAACAAATATTAGAAATTATAGCCTTAAAAACCTTCAAGAACTTTTAAACATAACTTTATTATACAATCACGGTTATAAAATTTCAAAAATTGCCGAACTTTCAGAAGCTGAAATACCGGAAAAAGTAAAAGAAGTTATTGCAAAAAATACCGTAAAAAATCATGCTATAAATTCTTTCAAGATAGCAATGATTAATTTTGACAATTCTCAATTTGCTGCTACCTACAATAAATTATTAGAAAGTAACTCTTTTAAAGATCTGTTTAATGATGTCTTTATCCCATTACTTAACGAATTAGGTATTTTATGGCAGACCAATACTATTAGTCCGTCTCACGAACATTTTATTACTAATCTAATAAAGCAAAAAATAATTATTCATACGGAAAAACTGCAAAACGACGAACCAACAAGAACTGACAAAACCTTTGTTCTGTTTCTTCCTGATAATGAAATTCATGATATTGGACTGCTATACTTAAACTACGAAATTAATTTGAAGGGTTATAAAACCATTTACTTAGGCCAAACCATACCAGTAGATTCCCTAAAGGATTTAATGGATTATTGTTCCAATGTATATTTTTTATCTTATTTTACGGTAGAACCTAATAAAAATAAAATTCGAAAGTATATAACTACTTTTAACAGCAAAATTGGAACAGAGCGCGACTTTAAATTTTGGATTATTGGTCATCAAACTCAGTTTTTAAAAGAGGAAGATATGACGCCCAACATCAAAAAATTTAATTCAATAGAAAAAATTATTAATGCCCTAGATTAGGTCATTATAGGAATTACGAGATATGTTATGAATAAAATAAGTGTAATAGGTTCAGGTTTTTCTTCCTTGTCTGCCGCATGCTATCTAGCTAAAGATGGCTATGAGGTAAGCGTGTATGAAAAAAACGAAACCGTTGGTGGAAGGGCAAGACAATTAAAAAAAGATGGTTTTACCTTTGATATGGGACCAAGTTGGTATTGGATGCCTGATATTTTTGATAAATTTTTTGCAGACTTTGGTAAAAAAACAGCTGATTATTATAGTTTGGATAAATTAAGTCCAGCCTATAAAATATTTTTTGATGATGATGTTCTAACGATTGGCGATAGTTTAGAAAAAATTGCTATAGAGTTCGAGCGTATTGAAAAAGGTAGTTCTTTACACTTAAGAACTTTTATAAAAAAAGCTCAAGAAAATTACGATATTGCCATAAATAAAATAGTATTAAGGCCTGGATTATCGCCATTTGAGCTAGTTACGCCTGAAACCATTGCCAGAGTAGATCAGTTTTTTAAAACTATAAGCAGTGAAGTCCGCAAGAACTTTAAAAATCCTAAACTGGTGGCAACACTTGAGTTTCCTGTTTTGTTTTTAGGTGCAAAACCAAGTAAAACGCCTTCATTTTATAATTTCATGAACTATGCAGATTTTGGCTTAGGTACTTGGCATCCAAAAGGCGGGATGTATGAAATTATAAAGGCTATGAAAAATTTAGCCGAAGAACTAGGGGTTAAAATAAACACCTCAAGTGCAGTAAGCAAAATAGTGGTAGAAAATGGAAAAACTAAAGGCATTATTTGCAATGATGCATTAATATTAAGTGATGTAGTACTCTCTGGCGCGGATTATCATCATTCTGAAACCTTATTAGACGAACAAGACCGACAATATTCAGAAAATTATTGGGATAAAAAAACATTTGCGCCATCGTCTTTATTGTTTTATATTGGTTTCAATAAAAAATTAATAGGAGTTGAGCATCACAATCTATTTTTTGATACTGATTTTGAGTTACATGCTCAAGAAATTTATGATACGCCAAAATGGCCCAAAGACCCTTTGTTTTATGCTAATTTTCCGTCAATTACAGATAGCAGCATGGCGCCTGATGGCTGCGAAACAGCATTTTTTTTAGTGCCTATAGCTACTGATCTAGAGGACACTCCAGAATTAAGAGAAAAATATTTTCAAATCATTTTACAAAGATTTCAAAGAAAAACGAACCAAAATATCGAGAAAAATATTATTTTCAAGGAATCATTTTGCGTTAACGATTTTATTGAAGAATACAACAGCTACAAGGGCAATGCTTACGGATTAGCAAATACCCTATTGCAAACTGCTTTTTTAAGACCTAAACTAAAAAGTAACAAAGTGAAAAATTTATATTTTACTGGCCAATTAACCGTGCCAGGGCCTGGTGTTCCCCCCGCGCTAATTTCTGGAAAATTAGTGTCAGCATTAATAGCAAAAAATAAATAGTTATGAAGAATATTTTTGACCTTGTATCTTATAGTTGCAGCAAAACAGTAACAGAAATGTACAGCACTTCTTTTTCTTTAGCTACAAAAATGCTGCATTCTTCAATTCGAGAAGATATATATAATATTTATGGTTTTGTGCGCTTTGCTGACGAAATTGTTGACACCTTTCACGATTATGATAAAGCCTATTTATTCGATAAATTTGAACAAGATTTAGAGGATGCCATAAAACATAAAATTAGCTTAAACCCTATCTTAAATTCATTTCAACATAGTTATCATAAATACCAAATACCCTATCATTTAGTGGGGTCATTTATGCAAAGTATGCGTATGGATTTATCAAAAAAAGTATATAAAACAGACGAGGAATACAAAGCATATATTTATGGTTCTGCTGACGTTGTGGGTCTCATGTGCTTAAAGGTATTTGTAAAAGGAGACCAACAAGAATATGAAAATCTTAAAACTTCGGCTATGGCATTAGGCTCAGCTTTTCAAAAAGTAAACTTTTTAAGAGATTTAAAAGATGATTTTGAAGGCTTGGATAGAACGTATTTTCCGAATACGAATTTACGTGCTTTAGATGAAAAATCTAAAAGTAGAATTGTAGCTGAAATAAATGAAGATTTTAGGTCGGGATATGAGGGAATAGAAAAACTGCCAAATTCGGCAAAATTTGGGGTATATACGGCTTATAAATACTATTCTAAATTATTACAAAAATTACAGCAAACGCCGCCTCTTGAAATTCAAAAAACAAGAATACGGGTTTCTAATTATCAAAAATTCGGACTCCTCGCAAAATCCTACGTTAATTACAAATTAAATTTACTCTAGTAATGACTATTTTTATTGGAATTATTATTTTTTTGTTAACCTTTTTATTTATGGAATTTATGGCTTGGTTTAGCCACAAATACATTATGCACGGTTTTCTGTGGGTGTTACATAAAGATCATCATCATAAAGATCACGGCTCTTGGTTCGAGCGCAATGATACCTTTTTCATTATTTACGCCGTTGTGAGTATGGGTTTAATTATGATTGCCTCAAATACTTGGTTTTGGTATGGTCTGCCCATGGGTTTTAGTATTATGGCTTACGGAGCTGCTTATTTTTTAGTGCATGACATTTTTATCCATCAGCGCTTTAAAATATTTAGAAACGCCAATAATTGGTATGCACGAGGAGTTCGTAGAGCGCATAAAATTCACCATAAACATTTAGGAAAAGAAAAAAGCGAGTGCTTCGGAATGCTTTTTGTTCCACTTAAATACTTTAAAAAATAGTATGGCAAAAGCCATTGTTATAGGGGCTGGTATTGGTGGTATCGCTGCAGCCTTACGCCTAAAAAAAAAAGGTTACCAAGTTACTGTACTTGAAGCCAATAGTTACGCAGGCGGTAAATTGCATGCCATTGATTTAAATGGATACCGTTTTGATTTAGGCCCATCGCTATTCACGATGCCTCATTTGGTAATAGAACTTTTTGAGTTGTATGGCGTAAAAACTGAAGAATACTTTCAATTTTATCGAAAAAGTATTCTTTGTAATTATTTCTGGGAAGACGGAAAAAGTTTTTCTGTAGCAGCAAACACTATAGATTTTATAAAAAGTGCCTCAAAAGCTTTTGATGAAGAAGAAGAGGCGCTCTTTAAATACCTCGAGAATAATAGGGATAAATACGACCTGACGGCTAATTTATTCTTAGAGAATTCACTTCACAAAATGAATACCTATTTATCATCAGACACTTTAGAAGCTATTTTAAAAGTAGGCAAGTTAGATATAAACAGTAGTTTGGATAAGGTCAATAAAAAAGCCTTTAAAAATCCGAAACTAATCCAGCTTTTTAATCGATATGCCACTTATAATGGTTCTTCGCCTTATAAAACCCCAGGTATTATGTCGATGATTCCACATTTAGAAATGTATTTTGGCACCTACTATCCTCAAGGAGGAATGCACCGAATTAGTCAGAGTTTATATCAATTGGCTTTACAACAGGATATTGTTTTTAAGTTTGATGAAAAAGTAACTGAGATACGCATTAGTAATAGCAAAGCCACAGGTGTCATTTCTAAAAAAGAGAGCTATGATGCCGATATTGTCGTTTCAAACATGGATATTTATCCTACCTATAAGAAATTATTAAAAAAAGAATTGCAACCTACAAAAATTTTGAAGCAGGAGCGTTCTAGTTCTGCCTTAATTTTTTATTGGGGAATTTCAAAAGAATTTCCAGAATTAGACCTACATAATATTCTTTTTACAGAATCTTATGAAAAAGAATTTAAGGCGATTTTTGAAGATAGAACCCTTTACAACGATCCAACAGTTTACATCAACATAACTAGTAAAGAAGATAAAAACGACGCTCCTAAAGGTCATGAAAATTGGTTTGTTATGATTAATGCGCCAGGTAATTATGGTCAAGATTGGGAAACCTTAATGCTAAGTGCTCGCAAAAATATTATAAATAAAATCAACAGCATACTAAATGTAGATATAGAATCGCTAATCACCACAGAACATATTTTAACTCCCGTAGGCATTGAAAATAGTACTAGTTCTTACAGAGGAGCTTTATACGGTGCTGCGAGTAATAATAAATTTTCAGCATTTTTAAGACACCCCAATTTTACTAGAAAAATTAAAAACCTTTACTTCTGTGGAGGTTCAGTACATCCTGGTGGTGGCATCCCTTTATGTTTATTATCAGCAAAAATAGTTAGCGATTTGGTGCCGGAAATACATTAATTTAGCTCAGTTATGTTCAATAAACACGAATCAACGACTGCTATTGTCACTATTTGGGTGTTCCATCTAGCGGCTATGATTGGCGTAAGTTTGGGGTATCAGGATTGGTTTATTCCCAAAACACCTTTGAATCTTTGGGTTAGTTTACTCCTATTTATTTGGGCCTTTCCTGTAGACAGTATCAAAAAAATTATTGCTTTTAGCATCTTTTTTGTTGGTGGATTTTTTGCAGAATGGCTTGGCGTAAACTACGGTATATTATTTGGTGTTTATGCTTACGGAGAAAATTTTGGACTCAAAATAGGTGAAGTACCAATTTTAATTGGAGCTTATTGGGCTTTACTCACCTTTGTTACTGGAGCTATGGCTTCACATTTTACCAAAAATGCATGGCTACAAATTATTGGAGCTGCCGTTTTAATGGTTGTATTAGATTATTTTATGGAACAATTAGCTCCTGTTTTTGATTATTGGACCTTTGAAGGAAGTATAGCGCCCTTGACCAATTACATCACTTGGTTTGTACTTGCTTTATTATTTCAACTAGTCTTATACTTGTTTAAAATTAAAGGAGATACCAAACTTTCTTTCCATTATTACGGTGTACAACTGCTATTTTTTGTTTTTTTCTATTTTAGTTTTACATAGGAAAACATGAAAATCTAATCCCTCAAAAACTACAAATTATTTTTTTCTAAAATATCTTTACCACCCCATAATCCAAGGGTTTTATAGGGTTGGAATCTTGAAAAAAGCTCTTCTTTATACCATTTCAATTTACGAGTCTTAACAATAGCTTGGGCGTGTTCCTTACTTTTGTAAGCAAAATCCATCAAAGCTTCTTTATTTTTCCATATACTGAAAGTAGCCATTTGTGTTAGCGGAACTTCTCCTATACCCATGGTAAATAAAAGTCCGTCGTTATTCTTTAGAGGTTCTTGCGAGGTGGGTACATATTTCCAAAAGGTTCGGAGCATTTTAAATTTAATGGTAGCTCTAGTTATGACTGCAATAAAGGGAATACTATCATTTAAGGTCTCACTTTTCTCAAAGGGATTTTTACCAGACCACTCCCCCTTTGCGTCTATACTTTTCATATAAATAGTATATTGCTCTAGGCTGTTGCGTTTATATTTCTGGAATAATTGCGAGGAATTAAAAAATTCATTGGCGGCTTCTTCACGATCCCAAATCTGTAATAAACCATAGGTAGACCAATCGGGTGCAGGATTAAACCCTGCTTTACCACTTCCCATAAGTTTGTAAAAATTAAGTCCTTTAGTTCTTGCCAATGGATAGCGCGCGATGGGCATCATTATAAAAGCCCAAACTTTACTTTTAAGACTAGGATATTTAAAAAAAGTAAGAGTAGTTATCTGAGACATATTATTCCGCTAACAAGGCATCCAAAGATAATCTAATAGCGGCACTATTCCAATCCGCAGCACCTGTATGCGTAAAACTAATTTTTCCTTTTTTGCCAATAATATAACTTACCGGAATACTGTTAGACTCAAAAACCTTAGGTCTAGAGCCATTTTCATAATAAACAGGTAAGGTGTAGGCATTTTTACTTAAAAAAGAGGAGACTTTTTGTTTTTCGTCCTGAGCAACAAACAAAAAGCTCACTTTATCACCATAATCATTATACAACTTTTGAAAACTTGGCATTTCAGCTACGCAAGGAGGACACCAAGTTGCCCACATATTGAGTATGACTACCTTTCCTTTTTCATTTTCAAAATTAGTAGCTAAATCTTCTTGAGAAATAAGTTGCCAATCATAATTACCAACCTCCTTTTGAGCTTCAACCTCTATTTCAGATGGACTGAAAGACAACAAGCGATTGACAAGAACTTTAAAATGAAACCCTACTGGAGTAAACAATAATATAGCTGCACCTAAAATTAGTAGTACATTGATAATGTTCTTTTTTTCTAATTTCATCCGTACAAGATTTTTGAAATTGAGTTTGATAAAACCCCCAAGTTTAAACATTAAAAATAGAATGAAACTCAAACTATTTTTCAATTGAAAATTAATCTGACAGATTGTATATTTAGCTACTATCCCAATGCGTAAGAACTTTTTTCTTATTAAAATTTTGCCAAAGTTGAATACGGCTCAGTTTATTTTTTAGCTAATAATTTATCAACCAGATTATAAATTTTACTATTGTCCCAATCGGCAATTCCTTTCTTATGAATAACGATATTACCGTCTTTATCAATCAAATAAGAGGATGGTACTTTTAAATAAGATACCGCAGATTTTTCGCCAATAAATAAATAAGTTACAGGAAAACTTAAATTGTTTTCCTTCATAAAGGTTTCAACAGGTTCCCGCTCTTCATCAGTGATGATATAAAAATCCACCCTGTCTTTGTATTCATCATAAAACTTTTGAACGCTTTGCAGTTCTGCCTCGCAGGGTAAAACCCAGGATGCCCAAAAATTAATGAAAATTACTTTACCTTTTGATCGCTTAAAATTGAAGAAATTCCAATTTTCATCTTTTAATTTCCAATCGTAATCTGTGATTTTATTTCGATTAGACTCTTCGGTTACGGATGGACTAAATGAAAAAATTTTATTGAGTAGCACCTTACTATAATCACCTAGGGGAGTAACAAAAAAGGAAATGATAAAGGCAAAAAGCAGAATATTTAGTATTGTTTTTTTAGTGATTTTCATTCATTATTAGGTTTAGTCAAAACTAAAAAACTCTTGATGATAATCAAGAGTTTTTTAAGATTAAAATTAAATTATTTTCTAAACGAAATTAAAACCCGAACAAACCTAAGAGGCGTTCTCTTTTTTAATCACATTTAATGCAGAACCTTCTCTATACCAATGTATTTGCTGTTTATTGTAGGTATGGTTTACTTTGATAGTATCTTTACGACCATCGGCATGAACTAATTCAATCGTTAAAGGTTTATCTGGAGAAAAATCTGCTAAATCTAAAAAGTTGAAGGTATCATCTTCTTGAATTAAATCGTAATCGTTTTCATTCGAAAAAGTTAAACCTAGCATTCCTTGCTTTTTTAAATTTGTTTCGTGAATCCGTGCAAATGATTTTACCAATACCGCTGTTACACCCAAATGTCTTGGTTGCATTGCTGCATGCTCTCTTGAAGAACCTTCGCCGTAATTATGATCACCCACAACAATAGACTTAATACCTGCGTCTTTGTAAACTCTTGCAGTATCAGGCACGCCCCCAAATTCACCTGTTAATTGATTTTTAACAAAGTTTGTTTTATTTCCGAAGGCGTTTACTGCCCCGATTAAGGTATTGTTTGCGATATTGTCTAAATGACCTCTAAAACGCAACCAAGGTCCCGCCATGGAAATATGATCTGTGGTACATTTACCAAATGCCTTAATCAATAATTTTGCACCTGTGATATCATTACCGATTGGTAAAAAGGGATCTAACAATTGTAAACGTTCAGATGTAGAATCAACAGAAACTTGTACCTTACTACCGTCTGCAACTGGCTCTAAATATCCATTATCTTTCACTTCAAAACCTTTTGGTGGTAACTCCCATCCTGTTGGCTCATCGAACCTAACTTCTTCTCCGTTTTCGTTAATCAAGCTATCGGTTAACGGATTAAAATCTAAGCGACCAGCGATAGCAATGGCTGCTGTTATTTCTGGAGAAGCAACAAAAGCATGTGTATTGGGATTGCCATCAGCACGTTTTGCAAAGTTTCTATTAAAAGAATGCACAATACTGTTTTTAGGCGCATTTTTTGGATCGCTATATCTTGCCCATTGTCCGATACATGGACCGCAAGCATTTGTAAATATTTTAGCGTCTAAGGCTTCGAAAATAGCTAAAATTCCATCTCGTTCTGCAGTGTATCGCACCTGTTCGGAACCTGGGTTAATACCCAATTCCGATTTCATTTTTAAGCCTTTATCCAAAGCTTGTTGTGCAATGGAGGATGCTCTTGACAAATCTTCGTAAGAAGAGTTGGTACAAGAACCTATCAATCCCCATTCTACTTGTATTGGCCAATCATTATCTTTGGCTTTCTTTGTCATTTCGCTGCCTACCGTGGTCGATAAATCTGGTGTAAAAGGACCGTTTAATAAAGGACCTAATTCTGATAAATTAATATCTATTACTTGATCAAAATACTTTTCAGGATTTGCATAAACCTCTGCATCCGCCGTTAAATAAGGTCTGATTTTATTGGCTTCGTCTGCAACTTCTTGTCTGTCTGTAGCGCGTAAATAACGCTCCATAGAGTCATCATAACCAAATGTAGAAGTAGTAGCACCAATTTCAGCACCCATATTACAAATAGTACCTTTACCAGTACAAGACATAGACAAAGCACCAGGACCAAAATATTCAACAATAGCTCCAGTACCACCTTTTACAGTCAAAATTTCGGCTACTTTTAAAATGACATCTTTTGGAGCCGTCCAACCCGATAATTTTCCAGTTAACCTTACACCTATTAATTTTGGAAATTTAAGTTCCCAAGCCATTCCTGCCATAACATCTACAGCGTCGGCACCACCAACTCCAATAGCGACCATTCCTAATCCGCCTGCATTTACAGTATGCGAGTCAGTTCCAATCATCATTCCCCCTGGGAAAGCATAATTTTCTAAAACTACTTGATGTATAATTCCCGCGCCTGGCTTCCAAAATCCGATTCCGTATTTATTGGAAACTGATTCTAAAAAATTAAATACCTCACTGCTTGTGCTGTTGGCGTGTTTTAAATCTACCTCAGCCCCACTTTTAGCCTGGATAAGGTGATCGCAATGTACTGTTGTTGGGACCGCCACTTTCGGCTTTCCTGCTTGCATAAATTGTAATAATGCCATTTGAGCCGTAGCATCTTGACAAGCAACACGATCTGGAGCAAAATCTACATAATCTTTACCTCTCATAAAAACCTTAGATGGAACACCATCCCAAAGGTGAGCGTATAAAATTTTCTCAGAAAGTGTTAGTGGTTTTCCAACTAGCTCGCGTGCTTTATCCACACGTTGAGGCATGCTGGCATACACCTTTTTTATCATATCTATATCAAATGCCATTTTTATGTATTTTAAATTATTGCAATCTTGTAAAATTACTAAAATCTACAGGGTAAATAAAAAAAATTCCACGTTGATTAAGATGATTTTCCAGAATTTTCAATAAAATAGACTTAAAAAAACAAATCTAATATTATTTTAAGCCTTTTTTCGTGATATTCTTTATAAAAAAGATTTGTCGTAAAATAGTATTTACAACAATTTACTAATAATGATGTCTTCAGAAATACCTTCGGCCTCTGCTTTATAGTTTTTAATGATTCTGTGTCTTAAAATTCCATAAGCAACGGCTTTCACATCTTCAATATCTGGAGAAAATTTTCCCCTAATGGCGGCATGCGCTTTAGCTCCCAAAATTAAATTTTGTGATGCTCTTGGCCCTGCGCCCCAATCAATGTATTGTTTTACGTAATCTGAAGCAGAATCTAAATTAGGCCTTGTGCTATTCACTAATTTTACGGCGTAATTTACCACATTATCCGGAACAGGAATTCTGCGAATTAAATGCTGAAGTGCTATAATTTCATCCGCTGTAAACAAGGCATTTATTACTGGGTTATGATCTGATGTCGTGGCTTTTACAATAGCCACTTCTTCTTCAACCGTTGGGTATTTTAATTCAATCGCAAACATAAAACGATCTAACTGCGCTTCGGGTAGTGGATACGTACCTTCTTGCTCAATAGGGTTTTGGGTTGCCAAAACAAAATACGGAGCAGCTAAAGGGTAGTTTGTCCCGGAAATAGTCACAGTACGCTCTTGCATGGCCTCTAACAAAGCTGCTTGAGTTTTAGGAGGTGTTCTATTAATTTCGTCAGCTAAAATTATATTCGAAAAAATAGGCCCTTTAATAAACTTAAAATTGCGGTTTTGATCTAAAATTTCACTCCCTAAAATATCACTCGGCATTAAATCGGGTGTAAATTGTATGCGCTTAAAATCTAAATCTAAGGTTTTTGCAATAGTATGCACCATCAGTGTTTTTGCTAAGCCAGGAACGCCTATCAATAAAGAATGACCTCCAGCATAAATGGAAAGCAAAATCTGTTCAACAACATCATCTTGGCCAATGATAATTTTAGCGATTTCTTTTTTTAAAGCTTGATGCTTTTCAACAAGTTTTTCTATAGCCGAAACGTCTGACATCTTACTTACTTTTTTACCCAATTATTCGCAAAATCACAATCTTGATTGCCAATATTTACACTAATATAAGTATCATCAATATGCTCTTTCATCCATTCGGCCATAGCATCCACCTTTTTTTGTGTTAACGCCAAATCTTGAATTTTGAGATAATCTTTGGCAAAATCTGCCGTATGCTCATCATATCTATTAGTGATTTTCATGATTTTATAACTGGTACCTTCTCTAGGATCTTCTTCTAAAATAGGTTGAGATATTTCGTTATCCTTTAAATTACGAACTTGGTTATAAAAATAAGGATCCATGTTAGTCAGCTCAAATCGAGAACCGTAATCTGTTGGATTTCTTAATTGCCCACCATCAAATTTTGTTTCTTTTTGATCCGAAAAATTTAAAGCAGCTTCTGCAAAAGTATATTTACCATCAATAATTTGTTGGCGAATAGTATCTAGTTCTAGTTTTGCTGTTCTAAGCGATTCATCAGAAATTTTTGGCATTAATAAAATATGGCGTACATCGCGCTGTTGCCCTAGAATTTTATCAACGGTTAAAATATGATATCCAAATTGGGTTTCAAAAGGTTCTGAAACTTGACCTTCTGCCAAACTAAAGGCAGCATCTTTAAATTCTTTTGCATAAGCAGAATTTTTCGTTACCTTTTCATACAAACCTCCGTTTGGTTTTGACCCTGGATCTTCGGTATATAAAATGGCTTTTATGGCAAAACTTGAACCTTTTTCTAAAACATCTTCCCGGATTTTGTTTAAGCGATCAATAATTTTCTGCTTTTCTTCTTCTGTAGCTTCTGGCTTTTTAACAATCTGGGCAATTTCTAATTCTGCTCCAAATACAGGTCTTTGGTCTTCTGGAATTTTATTAAAAAACTGACGTACTTCTTCCGGTGTTACCTCAACCTTTTCAATAATATTGCGCTGCATACGCTCAGAAAGCATACGTAATTTGTTAATTTTATACAATTCTTCTTTGAAACTTTCTTCATCGGTTTTTTTGTAAAAAGCAAGTACCTTTTCAATAGAACCTACTCTGGACACTAATTGCTGAATTTGCAATTCACTATTGGCATTTACCTCATCATCGGCTACTAAGATACTGTCTTGCACCGCTTGGTGCGCGTACAAACGGTCTTCCATCAATTTTCCTAAAAGGCTACAACGCGAAACTTCATCTTCTGAAACGCCTTGATTTCTCAAATCGATTAAGGTTTTATTGATATCAGATTCTAAGATAAGATGCTCTCCAACAACAGCGGCAACACCATCTATTTTCACTCTTTTAAAGGTATTGATAGAATCTGTTAACATGCTGATGTCATTTGCATCATCTTGCACTTTGGCTTCTAACTGATTTTCTTGAGCTTCTTGGGCCGTCATAAGCCCAAAAGAAATAAGTCCAAAAATTAAGGAAATTCCATATTTAATCTTGTCCATAAACTTCAAATTCTTTATTTTTAATTGCATCATCCAAAATTTCGGTTTCTAACTTTCTAATTAAAATTAAACGCTTCCTATTCAACAAAACTTGTTTAATGGTGGGTTTAACAAAAGAAAAAGGGGAAACATCATTTGGGTTTAATACATCATTAACCTTTGCCAAATATACCCCTAATGAATCTTGTAATTCAAAAAATTGTGATTTTTTTAGGTATCTATACTCATTTTCAAAGCTTAAGGGTGGAATTTCATTAATAACTCTCGAGGCTTTTATCCAAATAGAATCATTAAAATTTAGTTTTTTAAATTGTATGCCTATCGAGTCTAAAAACTTAATATCTTTTGCATTAAAGCGCTTTAACCTAAGAGCTACATTTTCTTTGTTCAAAAATTGTTGTGGCAATTCAACAAATCGCAGTTTCACTAACTTTTCATTCAATTTAAAATTCTCTTTTTCAGTTTCATAAAAAGAAAATAGTTCTTGATCAGAAATTATGGTGTCTTCTAATTTACTCACTAAAGCCTCTTTATAAGCCCTTGTGTATAAATCTGTTTTATAATTATCTATAAGGTCATTAAATTCTTTTAGCTTTTCCTGCGGTAAATTTATTTTTGATTTTGATAAAAGCAACTGTTTGGTAGCCCAGCTATTGATGTAATTGGTAACAAAAGATGCGCTATCTTCTTTTGAAACATTGCCTTTTAGAAGCTCGTTTATATCTTCTTTGTATAGAAAAACATTACCTACACGCGCTAAAGGTTCTTTTGTTGGTTCGTCTTTAACAAGCATATCGCAGGATACTACCATTAAAAAAATACTAGTACCTATAAGAAAACGAATCTCTTTTGCCTTTAAGTTAAAATGTGAATGCATGCTACAAAATTAAGAAATAACCAATCTTGCGCAAGTTCATAAATTCTAGTAAAAATCCATTACATTTAACCTTTAATTATCATTGAAGTAATTTAAGTTTTTTGTGTTATGGCGAAAATTACCAATTTTTTACCATTTAAAGGCTTTTTTTGAGTTCGATAGCATCGTTCGAATAAAAAAAGACAAAAAATGGACGAAAAATCACAATTACTTAGCGAATAGAATAAAATTAAATCACCTTATTATCACTGTTTATAGTGATGTCGTAACAAAAACAATCTCTTAATTTTACCGTATGGATATGAAATTAATAAAACTTATTTGGGATTTTAGAGGTCCAGCAGCATCAAGAACAGCGGAACATCATGAAATACATCTCAAAGAATATATCGCATCGGAGAAGCTTTCCGTGAATATTACAGGTTTTACCGTAATAAATGAGTTCTACAGCCTTGCATTTTTAGTGGTTGATCAATCTGAAATGATCCTCGTAAGAGATGCCTTGAAACCGCATAGAGGGGAAATTTATAATTCAAAGTAACACATACTTATGAGTACTAAAATAATAGTTTTGTATTCTGTTTGGGGCTTTCTCTTATTTTCTTGTAAAGAGAAAGTGAAAATAACAGGAAACCCTATTGAAATTGCACTTAAAAGTGAAAATACGGCTATAAAAAGGGTAATTGATAGTTTAGATAAGTATGAGGTTCAGATAAAATATACCCAAATAAACAGAACCAAGGGTGGTATTATTTTTGCGGATTACGATTTTCAAAACAACCCCAATCAATATTTTTACCCTGCGAGTTCTGTAAAATTTCTGGTTGCCGTTTTAACTTTAGAAAAACTGAATAGCATGAAGGGCTTTACCATGCATACCAAGTTTTATATTGAAGGTGATACCCTCGAAACTACAGTTGCAAATGAAGTTTCAAAGCTTTTTGCCGTTAGTGACAATGATGCCTACAATCGTTTGTTCGAATTTTTAGGGCAAGGCGAAATCAACCAACAAATACAAAGTAAAGGCATTAAAAATGTTAGAATTTCGCATAGGGTATCTAGTCCAAATTCTGATGACATTACCACAAACGCTATTGTCTTTTATAAAAATGATAGCACTACTCAGATCCGTGAAAAAATAGTTAGTAAGCCCATAAAACCTTTACAACTAGACAGATTACAAAAAGGGAAAGCCTATTTTGAAGATAATATTTTAATAGAGGAGCCTTTTGATTTTAGTTTAAAAAACTATTACGCCATTAATGCACAGCACGAGGTTTTAAAACGGGTGATTTTTCCACAAAATTTTGCCAAAGAACAGCAATTTAACTTAACCCAAGAGCAGCGAGATTATCTTTTAAAAGCAATGCACACACTACCCGCAGCAATCGGTTATGATAAAAAAAAATATTATGATAGTTATGTAAAATTTTTCATGTTCGGCGATACCAAAGAACCCATGCCAAAAAATATTGAAATATATAATAAGGTAGGCTATGCCTATGGCACCTTAACGGATTGTGCCTATATAAAAGATACTGAAAACAATGTAGATTTTTTCCTTACTGCCACTATTTTAGTCAATAATAACCAAATATTTAATGATAATGTTTACGATTATGATACGGTAGGGATTCCGTTTTTGGCGGCTTTAGGGCAAGAAATTTACCAACAGGAATTACTACAAAAAAAATAAAATTAGATTAAATAAGTTATAGTATTACAACAATTAAGCTACGAATGGAAACCAAGAATATATTAAAAAAGCCCAAGAATAAACTAGAGTAACTTTTATCAAAACAAGAAGGTTTCGCCCAAGAGTTGATGAATTTATACAAAGAGATTAATGTACTCAAAAAAGGAGGCGTTCCATTCCCTAACTTTTCCATTATTGAAAGGTAACTTAAAAGTTACTATTTTCAATATAATCATAATTGGAAGGAAATTAAATATTGAACCTTAGCGGGTATATGTTACAAAACATTTAAATCAAAAACCCACAAGACCAAAAAAAGGTCTTGTGGAAAATAAATTATTAAGAATTAATTACTTTTTCTTGATGATTGATAGATTCTTGGTGAATGGCTTTAAACAATTTTAAGATGAACTCTTCGCTTAAACCTTTTGATTCGCCTTCTAAAATCATGGCACCTAAAATCTGATTCCATCTGTTAGATTGCAAAACCGCTACGTTTTTTTGCTTTTTTAGAACACCAATGCCGTCTGATATTTTCATTCGTCTGCCTAGTGTTTCTATTAATTGATTATCAATAACATCAATCTGTGCTCTTAGGTTACTCAGTTCGCTATTATAAGCGGCTTCGGGATCCGTTTCTTTTCTTATTTTTAAATCACGCATAATCTGCACTAATTTTGCTGGGGTTACTTGCTGCGCAGCATCACTCCAAGCATTATCTGGATCAAAATGCGTTTCAATCATCAAACCGTCAAAATTGAGATCTAACGCGGTCTGCGACACATCAAAAATCATATCTCTGTTGCCTGTAATATGCGAAGGATCGTTAATTAAAGGTAAATCTGGAAATTTATTTTGAAACTCAATCGCCAGCTGCCATTCTGGAATATTGCGGTATTTACTTTTTTCGTAGGTAGAAAATCCTCTGTGAATTGCCCCTAAATTTTTAACGCCTGCGGTTTGTAGTCGTTCTATACCTCCTAGCCATAAAGCTAAATCGGGATTAACTGGGTTTTTAACCAAAACAATCCTATCCGTTTCGCCTAAGGCATCGGCAATTTCTTGCATAATAAACGGACTCACCGTTGAGCGTGCACCAATCCATAACAAATCTACATCGTGGGCTATCGCTAATTTTACGTGGGCTGCGTTGGCTACTTCGGTACAGGTTTTCATTCCTGTTTCTGACTTTACTTTTTGCAACCATTTTAAGCCTAAAGCGCCAACACCTTCGAACATGCCAGGACGAGTTCTCGGTTTCCAAATACCAGCTCGGTAGTAATTTACATCAGTATCTTTTAATTCGTGTGCAATTCTTAATACTTGTTCTTCTGTCTCTGCACTACATGGGCCTGCAATTACTAAGGGATGATTTAGTTTCATATCATCTAACCAGGTACGCATTTGTTTTGAATTTTCCATTTCTGCTTGTTCTATTTTTTGTTAATTGGAATTCCGTTTAATATATCTTTTATCCTATTGGTACTACTCATTTGTTGAAAAACACCTTCATAATCATCCGCTATAATCATTTTTTTAAAAGCCTCTAAATTCTGAATATATTCTTCTAATGTTTCTATTACATTTTCTTTATTCTGCTTAAAAATGGGTGTCCACATTGCTGGTGAACTTTTCGCTAAACGCACGGTACTTTCAAAACCACTACCTGCCATATCAAAAATATCGCGCTCGTTTTTCTCTTTTTCGATGACTGTTTTTCCCAACATAAAAGAGCTTATATGAGATAAATGCGACACATAAGCAATATGTTTATCGTGCGCAATTGGGTTCATATACCGGATTCTCATCCCTAATTGCTGAAAAACGGCTAGTGCTTTTTCTTGTAATTTAAATGCTGTTTTTTCTACCTCGCAAATAATATTTGTTTTCCCATCAAACAAACCATTAACGGCGGCAGATGGACCAGAAAACTCCGTTCCAGCAATTGGATGGCATGCTAAAAAATTTCTTCTTTTAGGATGTGCCGCTACCGAATCGCAAATCAAGGCTTTTGTAGAGCCTGCGTCAAAAACAATAGCGTCGTCATTTACGACATCCAATACTTTTTGCAGCACGAAAACTGTAACGTCAACAGGCACTGCTACGATAACCATATCCGCTATCAACAAGTCTTGATAAGTCCCTTTTTTATCAATTAATTGAATGGCTATGGCTTGTTCCAGGTGTTTTTCATTGGTATCTATGCCATAAATAACCGAATCAGGATGATATGCTTTAATATCTTTGACCATCGAGCCACCAATTAATCCGATACCTATTACAACTACATTCATTTTTAAAAGTTCAAGTTCAATTTTCGTTATTGGGTTTTGGGTACTGGTTGTTGGGTTTCGTTTCATGCATCGGCTGCGTTCAGTTCAAGAGTTTAGAGTTTATTTTGAGTTTGGCCTTGTCCTCACACTTGTTTTCGCTTCTGGCTGCAAGCCTCAAGGTTCTAGCTTCTACTTAATTGGTCATTTAACATTTAAAACTTTTTCCTTCGTATTTCATATTTTTTTACTCAATATTTTATACTTAAATCAAAACCTTCCAATCGCCTCCTTAATTTTCTCCTCCGTTACGCATAAAGAAAACCGAATATAGCCTTCGCCATTGCTGCCAAAAATGGTGCCCGGTGTTATAAAGATGCTTTTATTATATAAAATATCGTCAATAAACTCCTCCGAAGAGGCTGCACCTTCTGGTAATTTTGCCCAAACAAACATTCCAACCGCATTTTTATCATATTTACAATTTAGTTTTTCGACCAATTGAAACAGTAATTGTTGTCTTTTTCTATAAACGCTATTAAATTCATCAAACCAATCTTGTCCACTTTTTAGAGCGGTAATCGCTCCTTTTTGAATGCCATAAAACATACCAGAATCCATATTGCTTTTTACTTTTAGTATAGCATTGATCAAGAATTCGTTTCCTAAAACCATACCAACTCTCCAGCCCGCCATATTAAAAGTTTTGCTTAAAGAATTTAACTCTAAGGCTACTTCTATAGCACCGTCAACACTTAAGATACTGGTTGGATTCTCGTTTAATACAAAGCTATACGGGTTGTCGTTTACCAAAAGAATATTATTCCTTTTTGCAAAATCGATTAAAGTTTTAAACTGAGTTTTTGTCGCAAAAGCGCCCGTAGGCATGTGCGGATAACTCAACCACATAATTTTTACTTTCGATAAATCTTGCTGTTCCAAAGCCTCGATATCTGGAAACCATTTGTTTTTTTCGACCAAATCATAATACCTAGGAACGGCACCTACCAAATTAGTTACCGAACTGTAAGTTGGGTATCCTGGATTTGGAATTAAAGCTTCATCACCCAAGTTCAAAAAAGCCATGCTGATGTGCATAATACCCTCTTTAGAACCCATTAAGGGTAAAACTTCGTTCGCTGCATTAAGGCTGACGCCGTAATTTTTGGCATAAAAATCTACCACCGCTTCCCGAAATTCTGGTAAGCCTTGATAACTTTGATATTGATGCGCACCTTCTTCTAAAACCGCCTGCTGAATGGCTTTTAAAACCTCAGCGGAAGGCGCTAAATCGGGGCTACCAATACCCATATTGATAATGGGTTTACCTTGTGCCATTAAGCCCCTAACTTCCCTAAGTTTTCTTGAAAAGTAGTATTCTTCAACTGTATTGAGCCTTTCTGCTGTTGTAATCATGCTCTTGCGTTTTTATATTCCCCTAAAATTCTGAATTCTTCTGTCATAATCTCTAAAAGTGCTTTAGCCTTTTCAAAATAAGCGTATTCGTCAAAAGTTACATCGACAAAAAAAGCATATTTCCAAGGACGCTCTATGACGGGTAAGGATTGTATTTTGGTTAAATCCAAGTTACAATCGCTCATCACATTTAATAAAGCTGCTAAACTTCCGCGTTTGTGATCCGCTAAAAACCGAATGGAGGCTTTGTTAATTTCTTCTCTTGGAAGTACCTTATTTTTTGTTTTTAGAATAATAAACCGAGTAGAATTATTGGTAATCGTCTGTATTTCTGAGGCAATAATTTCTAAATCATATAATTCCGCTGCGGCTATCGGGGCAATAGCAGCTATGGTTTTTAATTGATGTTTTTGTATTTGTTGTGCTGTTTCTGCCGTATCCACTGCTTCCACCAATTTTATATGAGGATACGATTTTAAAAAATCTTTACACTGCAATAATGCCATTGGGTGCGAATGTACTTCTAGAATATCCTCTAATTTTTGTCCTTTTAAGACCATTAAATTATGATGAATATTTAAATAATGCTCTCCTATGATGTGCAAATTATTGTGATACACTAAATTATAATTTGGAATGATAGAACCCGCAATAGAGTTTTCTATGGCCATAACGGCTTTATCGGCCCTACCTGTAAGGGTTTGGGTAACCAATTCGTCAAATGAAAAACACTCTACCAAATCTATATCATCACCAAAAAAATCTCTCGCAACTTGATGGTGATTAGACCCTTTAATTCCCTGTATGGCTATTTTTAATTTCATACTACATCATTCTTGTTAAGTAAAACACTTTGACTCCATTTCGATTCCCCTCAATGAACACACTAAGGTGGTTTTATTTTTCAATAAAAATCAAAAAAAAAGCCCCGTTTTACACGGGACTTTAATGGATTATATTTTTTAAAATATACTACAACAGTCCCATCCTTCTATTAAAAAAGAAGAAAAAATAGAAACCGTTCCAGAAATATTGCTTTATCATAATACTAGTAAACTTTGGCTAAAGTACTACTAATATTTAAAAATCAAAATATAAGAGCACCTTTTTTTTTATTTGGTAGTTTTATGCTTATCTATTGCGAAATACAACAAAACAATCTCTTTTTTTTGATTAAAATGGAATTTATTTTGATGTACTTATTGCTTTATGGTGCAAAAAAAGTGTATCAACCACGGCATCTAAACTATCCTGAATCTCAGGATTTGTGCAATTGGTGAGGAGAGCAATCACCATCTGCTGCTCCGGATAAACAAAAAAATTAGCATAGCTGCCTACCCCATTACCTATGTGTCCGTAAAAATTGCGACCTGCTTTATCATGACTTACTTGCCAGCCTAAACCATAATAAGTTGGTTTATCATTGATTATTTCTGAGCTTAAAAACTGACTTAAAACAGAATCATTCAAGACTTTTTTATCTAAAAACGCTTGTCCAAATGCAGCGATACCTTCCGAAGTGGCTAAAAACCCACCACTTGCCATTTTAAAATAGTTATTTACAGGAATAGCTTCCCGAAAACCTATGCCTTTTTTAGAATAAAATGTCGTTATGTGGAGTGAATCATCCGGAATAACATCAACACCAGAAGATTCTGCCGCAAAAATATGTTGTAATCTTAAAGGTTTTAGCACTTTTTCTGCCACATAATCTTCAAACGGAATACCGCTGGCTTCTTGCATCGCTAAAGAAATCAACACCCAACCGTAACTATTATAACTGTAGCTTGTGCCTGGTTCAAAAAGTAAATCATTATTTTTAAAAAGAGCTATACTTTCTTTGATGGAATAGGGCTCATTTAAACCATATTCTTTTCCTACATAACTTCTAATACCAGCAGTATGACTTGCCAATTGCCGAATGGTAAAATCCCATTGTTTTTTGGGAAAATATGGTACGTAGGTATAGAATGAAGCTTCTAAATCAATCAGCCCGTCTGCAACCATATTGGCTAAAGCAGTCGCTGCAATAGGTTTTGAAACACTGGCAATTCTGAAAACAGATGTTTGGGGATTAACCTTAATTTTTTTTTCAAGATCCGCAAAACCGTATCCTTTTTGAAAAAAAACTTGTCCTTCTTTTAAGACGGAAATAGCTAAACCTGGTAATTTTTTTGTGGCTATTAATTGGTTTAATAGATGATCTACTTTCGTCAAACCCAGTAATTTTTCATCAGTGCCAACCAGCCTATTAAAGGCAAAAAAATCTTTTAAATATTTAGATAAGGGCTTTTTCAATATTAATTTCTAAATAACAATTTACCTTTATATAGGGCTTCAACCTCAACAACGGTGGGTTGATTAAAACTTATGACATCCCCAGTTCCTACAATAGAACCCTGCAAAGATTGTTGTGGATTAAGCAACATATCATTAGAACCTCGGTGAAAAAGCGTAATATTTTCGGCCATTAAATCGGATGCCAGCAGTCGAGAATCGCCAGCGGCAAAATTAATATTAAAATTATCTGTAGATCCTTTGATCTCAAAAAAGGCAATTCCATTGGAAACTATGTTTAAATTAGTGGTATTGACCAATAAATTAAATTCTCCGTCTGTGGTTTCCGCTTCGGGAATGATAAACCCTTCGGACAACAAGGTTAAAGATGGATAATTTAAAACCCCATCGCTTATAATAGGAAACCCAGTGCTACTGCGTATTTCTGAGATATTAGGCGATGAAACATATACAACCGTTAAGCCAAAATCACGAATAAAATTACAGCCATTCTCATTCCGAATTACGAGCCTACCTTCTGTAACTTCAAGTTTTACTTCATTTCTAAGAAACTCCCCTGTCTCTAAAACTACTTTTTGGGTATTACTTTGTTTTACCACTAATTTTACCCCTTCAAACACAGTAATCGCCTTAAAGTTTGCTAAAATTATTTCTTCTTGGATAATCGCTCCCGCCTTTTGAAAACAATCGGGAGCATTCTCGCTGGCGCATCCAGAGAATAGTAGGACTAAAAAAAAGAGAAATAAGCAGTTTATTTTGTTCATGTTTGTTAGGTGCTGGGTTTTGGTTAAAAGAGTTTCAGGTTTCAAGTTCGATTTTTTTATACTGCGTATTTTCTTGAACTCTTGCACTGAGCGCAGTCAAAGTGTGCACTTGACTTTCTACAATAAACGTTAATCATTTTTAAATTTTAATTTTTAATTATAACCTAATTCCCAAGCCAAATTCTACTGCTTCTGCCTTTGCACCGTGAGATTTTAGACTGATAACGCCGTACCAATTGTCATTAAAATATCTTTTCATCCCCATTCTATTATAAACCCGACCTTCAAAATCAAACGGATAATACACATAATAGCCCAATTGACTAATTATCGATGTTTTATTGATAAACAATTCGTGTCCGACAAAAACGCCAACACGCCTATAATCAGTTTCTGCGCTGATATTCCGTTCGGGAAAAGCGATGGATTGGTAGGTGATCAATTCCTTTAAAAAGTTAGAGAAAAATACTTCTGTTCCCATCTGTAAGGCGCTTAAAGTACCCAATCTTTTGTCTGCATAGCCAGAAAAAATATAAAAAGGAAACTGTCCTGAATTAATCACATCACTTTCATTAATTCCTGTTCTAAAAGCGAGATTATACCGAATAGGCTCTGTAATTTTTTCTTGACTGGTTTTGATAAAGTCCATTTCTTTACCACCATCCAAATCATAAGTAAGTCCTGCATTAAAGGCAAAAGTATTAGTTGATGTATTTGGTGCTTTTACATTGGCATTGGAATAATGAATTACCGAAACACCCGCTTTAAAGCCGAGCCCCTTTACAATATTTTCTTTATGAAAATTAAACATGAGGTAGGTAGAACTCAAAAAATGAGTGCCAAAAGCATTATTCCTAAAATTTTCTACTTTATCATAAGGGTTGGTATTAAAAGCTATCCCCTGCCCTAATCTAAATTGCAAATTGCGATTCAAAAAGTAAAAGTTGTAATGTGCATAGGCTCCAAAATTGCGCTCCAACACATTGTTATTAAATTCCTGATATATAAAGGAATAACCAATATCAGGATAATTAAAGCGTTGTTCCCAAGCTTCAAATCCGTAGGTTTTACGGTTTAAACTTAAAATTAAACCCGTTGGATGCGAGTTAATCAAATGCGTTACATCAGGATTATGGCGCACTATAGTACCATAAAACTTGTTCACATCTAAAATATATCGTTTTTGTTCCTGTATTTCTTGTGAAAAACAAAGGCTTGTCATCCCTAGAAAAAATAATAAAAATTTCAAATTCATCGATGCCGTAACTAGCCGCAAAAGTAAGGATTCGATATCAACCTTAAGTTAACTTAAATTTTATTTAAAAAACTTCTTTGGCTACCGCTTTAATATTATTCGATTTTCCCATAGAATAATAATGCAACACCGGAACTCCTGCTGCTTTTAATTCTTTTGATTGTTGAATGGCCCACTCAATCCCTACTTGGTGTACGGCAGCATTATCTTTACAGCTTTCAACAGCATCTACCAAATCTTGAGGCAAATCTAAACTGAAAATTTGAGGCAATAACTGTAAGTGATGTTTTACTGCCACAGGTTTTATACCTGGAATAATTGGCACATGTATGCCAATAGCTTTAGCGGCATCAACAAATTCAAAAAACCTTTTATTGTCAAAAAACATTTGAGTTACCACATAGTCGGCACCTGCATCTACCTTTTCTTTTAAACGTTTTAAATCTGATTTTAGGGAGGGCGATTCTAAATGTTTCTCTGGATATCCTGCAACCCCAATACAAAAGTTTGAACGGTCGTCGCCTTGAACATCATCATGCAAATATTTGCCTTTATTCAGATTATGAATTTGAGTTACCAATTCGCTGGCATAGCAATTACCATCATGAGTAGGTACAAAATATTTTTCCTCTTTCATGGCATCGCCACGTAAAGCCATCACATTATCAATACCTAAATAGTGACAATCAATCAACAGATACTCTGTTTCTGATTTGGTAAAACCGCCGCAAATAACATGGGGAATGGTATCCACATTAAACTTATGCCTAATAGACGCACAAATACCCACAGTGCCCGGTCGCATACGGGTTATTTTTTTATCATATAAGCCTTGTTTATTCACATAAATGTATTCTTCTCTCGAGGTCGTAACATCAATAAAAGGTGGATTGAATTCCATTAAAGGATCAATATTATCATATAAATCTTGAATACTATTGCCTTTTACTGGTGGCACAATTTCAAAAGAGAAAAGTGTATTTCCTTTGGCATTTTTTATGTGATCTGTTACTTTCATTATTCGTACTAGTTGGTATATTCTTTTTTACTTGTAAATTTATATTTTTTAAATAGATGTGATATCTAGTTTAATCCGCCTCACTATAGTTGACTTTGGTCTTTATAGCTTTTAGTTTCAATCTGTAAAGTTAAATAACCTTACTGGAAACCTAAGTCCTTAAACGATAAATTTTTCTACATTTGATGTTTCAACTGTTAACAAACAAAATTAGCATGAATCCACTTTTATCTCCTTTTGATAGTGCCCCTTTTTCTGACTTAAAAAATGAGCATTTTATGCCTGCATTTATGCAAGCTATAACCCATGCCCGTGCAGAAATAGATGCGATTATAGAAAATCCCGATGCCCCTACTTTTAAAAACACAATAGCAGCGCTTGATTTTTCAGGAAAACAGTTAGACAGAATTTCAAGTATCTTTTTTAATCTGAATTCCGCCGAAACAAATAATGAAATTCAAAAAATAGCGCAAGAAGTCTCCCCATTATTATCGGAATTTGGAAATGATATTACCTTAAATGTTGATTTATTTAAACGGATTAAAATCATTTTTGAGCAAAAAAATGACTTAACTTTAAGCTCCGAAGAACAAACGCTATTAGATAAAAAATACAAGAGTTTCAGCAGAAACGGCGCAAATTTGTCGGAAGATAAAAAGAAACGATTGCGGGAGATTGATTCCGAACTGGCCAAATTGAAACTCACATTCGGAGAAAATATCTTGGCGGAAACCAATAAATATCAACTGCACCTCACTAAAGAAGCTGATATAGCGGGTTTACCCGAAGGTGAAAAAGAAGCGGCGGCACAATTAGCGAAGGCAAAAGATAAAGATGGTTGGTTGATTACCTTAGATTACCCCAGTTATATTCCCTTTATGAAATATGCCAGTAACAGAAAATTACGAAAAGAACTTTCCATCGCTTCTGGCAGTAAAGGCTTTCATAAAGACGATTTAGACAATCAAGAAAATGTGCTCAATATTGCCAAATTACGCCATGAAAGAGCACAGCTTTTAGGCTACAGAACCCATGCTCATTTTGTTTTAGAGGAGCGAATGGCAGAAACTCCTGAGAAAGTTCACGCATTTTTAAAAGAACTTTTGGTAAAAGCCAAACCAGCCGCAGCAAGAGAATTTAAACAGTTAGAAGATTTCGCAAAAGAACTTGATGCCATAGACCGACTTGAAAAATGGGATAGCGCCTATTACTCTGAAAAATTAAAACAAAAGTTATTCGATTTAGATGACGAAAAACTAAAACCCTATTTCAAGTTAGAAAATGTAATTGCAGGAGTTTTTAAAGTAGCTGAAAAATTATTCGGTTTACAGTTTCAAGAAGTTTTTGATATAGAAACCTACCACAAAGATGTAAAAACATACCGTGTTTACGATGAAAATAGCAATTTAGTTTCTTTATTTTACGCCGATTTTCACCCGAGAGCGGGCAAACGCAGTGGCGCTTGGATGACTTCATTTAAATCACAATATGTAGAAAATGGTAACAATGAACGCCCTCATATCTCGAACGTTTGTAATTTTACCAAACCCACAGCGAGCAAACCATCTTTATTAACTTTTAATGAAGTAACCACCCTATTCCACGAATTTGGTCATGGATTGCATGGCATGCTTGCCGATACCATTTATCCTAGCTTATCAGGAACATCAGTATATTGGGACTTTGTGGAATTACCGAGTCAGATTTTAGAAAACTGGTGCTACGAAAAAGAAGCCTTGGCACTTTTTGCTACACATTATGAAACAGGAGCATTAATCCCGATGGAATTAGTCCAAAAAATAAAAGACTCTGCTACCTTCCAAGAAGGCATGCAAACCTTACGTCAATTGAGTTTTGGCTTACTCGACATGTCGTGGCATGGTGAAGACCCAACAGCCATAAGCCATGTAAAAGCGCAAGAAAATAAAGCTTTTGAAGGAACAGATTTATTCCCGGAAACGTCAGAAACCTGTATGAGTACTTCCTTCTCACATATTTTTCAAGGCGGTTATTCCTCAGGTTATTACAGCTACAAATGGGCAGAAGTTTTAGATGCCGATGCCTTTGCGTATTTTAAAGAAAACGGTATTTTCAATAAAGAAATCGCCACCAAGTTTAAAGAACATATCTTATCAAAAGGTGGCACTGAAAACCCAATGGATTTGTACAAAAAATTTAGAGGTGCCGAACCAAAAATAGAACCTTTATTAGAACGTGCGGGGTTGGTTTAGTTTAGTTTAGTTATTGTTTCGGCTTTACATAAGCATCAAAACCACCTTGAAGATTTACGACGGTATAGCCCAAGGCTGCTAATTCTTCAGAGGCTTTTGCGCTGCGTCCTCCTACTTTACAATACACATAAATGGTTTGCTTCCTAGGTAATTGCGCTTGTGCTTTGGTTATAAAATCTGCGTCAAACAAATTAATATTTAAAGCATTATTTATATGACCGGCCGAAAATTCTTCTGGAGTACGCACATCTAAAAGAAAAACCTTCTTGAACTCGTCTTGAGAGACCTCTGTAATTGGCTTTTCTTTTATTTTTGAGCAAGCAAAATTCATCGATATTAATATGAATAAAACAATATACTTTTTCATGAGGATTAAAATTTAAAATTTTTGAGCTTTCGACCTTCTACTTTCTACTTTCTAAAATTAATGCTATTTGTTCAGAAAAAAATTAGATACCTTTGAAAATAGCAAAAAAGTACATGATTCCGAACACTTTGCATCCTGATACTTGGGTTGACCAATATGCCGACTACCTTTTTAATTACGCCGTTGCACGAGTAAGCGATGCGGAAATTGCAAAAGATTTGGTACAGGATACTTTTGTAGCGGGACTTAAATCAGCCAAAAATTTTAAGGGTGATGCGGCAGAACGTACTTGGCTTATTGCCATTTTAAAACGAAAAGTAATTGACTACTACCGAAAAATAAACTCAAACAAAGGCAAAGCAGTAATGCGAATGAGTTACAGCTCACAAACAGACGCAGAGGGTAATTGGCTTGAAGAAAAAGTAGCAGATCCATATAGTCTTTTAGAAAATGACAGCTTAGAAAACGAAGAGTTAGGAGAAGCCATTCAAGAATGTATCAGCAAACTTCCCAAGAAACAAGCCCTAGTTTTTACAATGAAAACCATTCAAGGCGTAAGCACCGAAGAAATTTGTAATGAACTAAATATCAATCCGTCTAACCTCTGGGTAATGATTCACAGATCTAGAACAGCACTCATGGAATGTTTAAATAAAAATTGGTTTAACTTATGAATTCTTGCGAAAAAGTAGCCATAATTTGCAATAAAGCTCAGTATAAAGAGGCTACTTTGATAGAAATACTAAGGTTAAAATTTCATATTTTAATGTGTAAAAGGTGCTTAAATTACACTAAAAAAAATACCACATTAAGTAGTTTATGTTCTAAATCAAAACTGCAAGCATTATCTAAAAAGGATAAAACTAGAATGAAAGATAAACTAAAGGGAGAAGTTTAAAAAAATTTTTAAAGACCAACAAAACTCCAAACCAAAAAATAGGAATCGCTTCTACCCAAAAAGAGGCAAAGTATTTAGATTGATTTTTATTGGTAAGCAATATAAAAAGACCTAACATTAAAAATAAAATTCCTTTGCCGATTAAATCGATCATCAAAAAAGTATCTTTTAAAAAACTTAATCCATAAAATAGCATGGCTGCAAACGAAGCAAAGATTTTAGTATTTGTAACTCCGAAAAGTTGTGGTAAGGTTTTTAATTCGGGCATATCGTAAGCCAAATCGCGAATTTCAAAAGGCACCATTAAAATTAAAACCAGTAAAAAACGCTGAAAGGTTTCTATCATCACATCCCTAGATATAGGTATTGTTTCTGTAATTGCAGGAAAAATAACGGTTGTACCCGCCCAAACCAATGCCACAATAAATATTTTTAAACCTCCTAAATTTCTAAGATTTTTAGTGTGTGGTAAAACAGGAATAGCATATAAACTAGTCAATAATAACATAAAAAATAAAAAAATAAAACTGTTTTTCGGCAAAAAACTCAGGTGGTAGGTAGCGGAAATTAGACAAATAATACTAAAGATTTGTATGTTTTTATGGTATCGTAAAGCGACCAACATATATTTTTCAGCCTCAACGCCATATTTAACAAAATTATAGGCCCCAATAGTACCAAAAAAAACGAAGAAATTTAGATGATAATCAATCGGAATGTTTAACAAAATGTCGGTCGCGTATAGTAATGATATTACCGCCAATGCCACATGAATACTGGCATCCATATAAAAATCGAAAAACTGTTTTAAAAGCTTCATTAAACAAAAATAACTAAACTGTTTATAACCTTTGCTTTTGGTTAAAAACTTTAATCGACACAAATTTTAAAACCCCTTTTTTCAGAGAATTAATCCGTAATTTTGAAATCTCAAATTCATCAAAAAAAAATTGTTTAATGAGAACAGACGTGTTTGCATCGCGACATATTGGCATAAGAGAAGAAGACCTTCAATACATGTTAAAAAAAGTAGGAGTTGAAAGTCTTGAACAATTAATTCACGAGACTATTCCTAGTGATATTCGTTTAAAAAATCCCCTTGATCTTGCTCCGGCAATGAGTGAACAGGATTTTCTAGAGCATATTCAAAACCTATCCGAAAAAAATAAAGTTTTCAGCACTTACATAGGCTTAGGATATCACGAAAGTTTTACACCATCAGTAATCAAAAGAAATATTCTTGAGAATCCAGGATGGTACACGGCTTATACGCCTTACCAAGCTGAAATTGCACAAGGGCGTTTAGAGGCTTTGCTTAATTTCCAAACAATGGTGTGCGACTTAACGGGAATGGAATTGGCTAACGCATCACTTTTAGATGAAAGTACCGCTGCTGCCGAAGCTATGACCATGCTTTTTGAGCTCAGAACCAGAAACCAAAAGAAAAATAATACTACCAAATTCTTCGTTTCCGAAGAAATATTACCACAAACCATATCGCTTTTAAAAACAAGAGCAGTTCCGTTATCTATTGAGTTGATCATCGGCAATCACGAAACTTTTGATTTTAGTACTGATTTTTATGGTGCTATTTTACAATATCCCGGAAAATACGGACAAGTATATGACTATAGTAGCTTTGTAGCTAAAGCCAAAGAAAAAGATATTAAAGTAGCCGTTGCTGCTGATATTTTAAGTTTGGTTTTGTTACAAGCTCCAGGAGAATTTGGGGCTGATGTTGTGGTAGGCACTACACAACGTTTTGGAATCCCCTTAGGATATGGAGGCCCACATGCAGCATTTTTTGCTACAAAGGAAGAATACAAAAGAAGCATTCCAGGCCGAATTATTGGCCGTACAATAGATACCGATGGCAACCCTGCCCTACGTATGGCATTGCAAACCAGAGAACAACATATTAAGCGCGATAAGGCGACATCAAATATCTGTACAGCTCAGGTTTTATTGGCAGTGATGGCGAGTATGTATGCCGTATATCACGGTCCAAAAGGCTTAAAGTATATTGCTGGGAAAGTACACGCTTCGGCAACCACTTTAACGGATGCTTTAGAGAGGTTAGGATTATATCAAATAAATACGGCCTATTTTGATACCATTACCGTAAAGGCTAATGCAAGTTTGGTAAAACCAATTGCAGAGAAACATGAAGTCAATTTTTTATATAGCGATGACCAAACAATCTCTATTTCTTTAAATGAAACGACTTCATTAAAAGATATAGCACAAATTGTAAGCATTTTTGCTGCTGCTTTACAAAAGGATGTTGCTAAGATTGATGGCTTGAAAAACATCTCAGCGATACCATCAAACGTAGCCAGAACAAGCCCATTCTTAGAAAATCAGGTTTTCAATACGTATCATTCAGAAACTGATATGATGCGTTATATCAAAAAATTAGAGCGTAAAGATTTGGCTTTAAACCATTCCATGATTGCCTTAGGTTCTTGTACCATGAAGTTAAATGCAGCGACGGAAATGTTGCCTTTAAGCTCAGCTCAATGGGGTAATATTCATCCTTTTGCTCCTGTAGAACAAGCAGAAGGTTATCAAATAATACTTAAAGAACTGGAGAAAGATTTAAATATTATCACTGGTTTTGCGGGCACATCATTACAACCAAATTCTGGAGCACAAGGCGAATATGCAGGATTAATGGTCATTAGAGCCTACCACGAATCTAGAAATGATACCCATAGAAATATTTGTATTATTCCCGCTTCTGCACACGGCACTAATCCTGCTTCTGCGGTTATGGCTGGCATGCAAGTAGTAGTGACAAAAACCGATGAAAAAGGAAATATTGATGTCGCGGATTTAGAAGAAAAAGTAGCTACGCACTCGAAAAATTTGGCAGCTTTAATGGTTACTTACCCTTCTACGCACGGCGTTTTTGAATCCTCTATAAGACACATTACGCAATTAATTCACGATAACGGGGGTCAGGTTTATATGGATGGTGCTAATATGAATGCACAAGTAGGGCTTACCAATCCTGCAACTATTGGTGCTGATGTTTGCCACTTAAACTTACATAAAACCTTTGCTATTCCGCATGGTGGTGGTGGACCAGGTGTAGGTCCTATCTGTGTTGCGCCACAACTCGTGCCATTTTTGCCAGGAAACCCTGTTATAAAAACGGGTGGAGAAAAAGCCATTACCGCAATTTCTGCCGCTCCTTGGGGAAGCTCTTTGGTATGCTTAATCTCTTACGGATATATAAAAATGTTGGGGGAATTTGGATTAAGACACTCCACAGAAATTGCAATTTTAAACGCCAACTATATTAAAAATAGATTGAGTGGTAATTTCGAAGTTTTGTACACAGGAGAAAAAGGCAGAGCTGCACATGAAATGATTATCGATTGTCGCCCTTTTAAACAAAACGGAATCGAAGTTACCGATATCGCAAAGAGATTAATGGATTACGGATTTCACGCTCCAACAGTTTCGTTCCCTGTAGCAGGCACCGTTATGATAGAACCAACAGAAAGCGAAAGTCTAGCAGAATTAGATCGTTTTTGCGAGGCTATGATTTCTATTCGAAAAGAGATTAATGAAGCTACTGAAGGCAATGCAAATAACGTGCTTAAAAATGCACCACATACCTTGAAAATGGTCACAAGCGATGCTTGGGAATTTCCATACAGCAGAGAAAAAGCAGCATTTCCTTTAGAATTTGTTTCTGAAAATAAGTTTTGGCCCTCAGTACGTCGTGTTGATGATGCGTATGGGGATCGTAATTTAATTTGTACTTGTGCGCCTATTGAAGCGTATATGGAAGCTTAAAATATCAATAAAATCAGTACTTAAGAGCCTTTTCAATGTTTTTGAAAAGGCTTTTTTTTACGCTTAATTGATCCTTTGCTAAAATTGGACATCATCTTATTTGTTATGCATGCATAACAAATTTATTCATTCTTAATATATTAGCTAGTATTATATCAACACTATACCCATGAAAATCGGAATTACTGGAACTGGTTCTTACATACCTTCGGTTTTAACCAAAAATATATACTTTAACCAACACGAATTTTTAAATGATGATGGTTCCCCATTAGCACACGAAAATGAGGTCATCATCGAAAAATTTCGAGCGATTACGGGTATAGAGGAACGCAGGTATGTTCCTCATAACTTAAATACTTCTGATATTGCCTTCTATGCGGCTGAAAAAGCCATTGCCGATGCTGGTATCGATAAAGAAACCCTAGACTACATTATTTTTGCACATAATTTTGGCGATGTAAAACACGGCGAATCACAAGGTGACACTTTACCGAGTTTAGCCACAAGGGTAAAGCATCACCTTAAAATTAAAAATCCTAAATGCGTTGCATACGATATTCTTTTTGGATGCCCCGGTTGGATTGAAGGCGTTATCCATGCCAACGCCTTTATAAAAAGCGGTATTGCTAAAAAATGTTTGGTTATAGGCGCCGAAACTTTATCGCGGGTAGTGGACGATTATGACCGCGACTCGATGATTTATTCTGACGGTGCTGGCGCTACAATCATTGAAGATTCCGAAGCCAACGGTGAAATCTTAGCACATGCCTCGGCGACTTATGCCTATGATGAATCCAACTATTTGTTTTTTGGCAAATCGTACTCCCAAAAAGATACTTCTGGAAATAATTATATAAAAATGCACGGTCGTAAAATTTATGAATTTGCCGTTACCAATGTGCCAAAAGCCATGAAAGATTGTTTAGATACAAGTGGACTTGCGATTACCGATATTAAAAAAATATTTATCCATCAAGCCAATGAAAAAATGGATGAAGCCATCGTAAAACGTTTTTATAAAGCGTATGGAATGTCTGTACCAGATGGCATTATGCCTATGAATATTAAGGAAAACGGCAATAGTTCCGTAGCTACTATTCCTACCCTATTTGATATGGTAAAAAATGGACGATTAGCACCTCATAGCATTGAAAAAGATGATGTGGTCATCTTTGCAAGTGTTGGCGCCGGAATGAACATCAATGCCATTATTTATAGGTATTAAAGGCAATTATATCTTAAATTTAAAACCCTATCCTAGGTGTTGAAATTGATATTCGATTTCAAGAATATTGTTGGTTTGTAGATTAATAAATTTTACTAGTTTTCAGAGAAGATAGCTAAGGAAAATATTACTTGTATTACATCTAAAAACCCTTTTAACCAAACAGACCTTCTTACTTTCCCAAGGTAATTTACATTGCCTATTAATTTGGTATTTGTAGAACGCATCTCAAAATCAATTACCGTATTTTATTCTACTCTTTTCTGAAAAAGAAAAATGTAGTATCTTAGGTTTTATATTTTTGAGGCTTTTGGCAATGGTAATAAAATGATATTGGCTCATGATTGCTTCAAAATAAATGATGAGAGTTTATGTCATAATAATCTAAAAAACTCACAAAATAGGTAGGAAAACTTTAAACAATTCACCAACTTATGTCCATAGCTGAACTAATTTCTAAAGTACTTTTGCCATTATCGTTAGCCATTATCATGTTAGGCATGGGGATGACTTTAATTCCTGCTGATTTTTTTAGAATCATAAAATACCCTAAAGCCATTTTAATCGGACTTACCAATCAACTTGTTTTTTTACCTATTATTGGGTTTTCACTGGCGATAGCTTTTAATTTAACGCCAATAATGGCAGTTGGATTAATGATTTTAGCTTCTTGTCCAGGTGGTCCAACCAGTAATTTAATAACACAGGTTTGCAAGGGAAATATTGCACTATCGGTTACCTTAACTGCTATTTCTAGTATGGTTAGTATTTTAACGATTCCATTTATCCTCTCCTACGCCCTAGCCTATTTTGGAACTGGCGCCAATATTACCATTAAATTACCCATTATAGACACCATTATACAAATTATGGGAATTACCGTTATTCCTATTTCCACAGGAATGCTTATTCGCAGGTATAAAGTAAATTTTGCAAAACGCACGGAAAAACCAATGCGTACTGTATCAACTGTCATTTTTCTACTGGTGTTTATTGCGGTATTAGCTGCCAATGCCGCCAAATTAATTGCTGGCATGAAAGAAGTCGGATTAGTAACCTTGGTGTTAAATGTAGCTACTATGGGCATAGGATATTTGACCGCCAAACTGTTTAAATTAAATTTAAAAAGTGCCATTTCCATCACCATAGAAAGCGGTATTCAAAATGGCACTTTAGCATTTGTTATTGCTACTTCCATACTAAATAATGTTGAAATGGGTATTCCTACTGGAGCTTATTCTATTTGGATGTTTGTAACAGGAGGAATTTTAATGTGGCAATTTGGAAAAAGACCTGAAGTGGCTTCTGAATAAAAAAAAGGGGAGTCCAATTGTAGCTATAAGTGCTATTAAATTTTATATTCCTAGTAAAAAAAGTGATAAGCGACGCAACCTCTAGAATAGAAATTCATTTAAATAAAAAGGATAAATTAGATGCAATATTTAGTTATCTTAGCTTACATAGCATCATTTAAAAATAGTGCCCTCATAATTTAAGTGGCCCTGCCCGATGCCACCCAACCCAATAACAGCTTTTGTTAACTGATCGCTAGGTGCTGTAAAATTGATAACGCCCCACATGTCTTGGAATAATACTAATGGCAGCAGAAGCTGTTAAAGTTTTTTTCACAAATTTTCTTCTTGAAGTTTCATTATTGCTCATTTTATGGTAATTTTCAATTTGAAATGGTTTGTTTGATAATTTAAGTTTCTGCATTGAAAAAATGTAATTTCAAATGGTATAAACTTATTTCTTGCTTGGCAGAATTTCCACACAAAAAAGGAAAATTGAATTTTATTTTGATTAAAGAATTAAATTTAAGTGATTAAAAATGATTTTAAAAATTAGTAATCTCAAGCTAGGGTTTTTTACTATTCAATTGTCCTAAAAATATAAAGCACACACGATGCGAGAAAATTACTTAGCCAAATGGCTTAATAACGAATTAACCACTAAGGAACTTGAGACTTTTGAAAAGTCGGATGAGTATGCTTCCTATAAAAAAATTATCAAGACTGCCCAAGGTTTAGGAAATCCTGATTTTGATATGGATAAAGCTTTAGCTGCAAGTGAATTAAAACAAACTTCAAAAACAGTCAAAGTAATTAAACTTAATCCTGTTAAAAAATTCATGCGGCTTGCAGCACCAATAGCCTTATTGTTAGCAGGTTCCTATTTTTATTTTAGTTCACAAAATGAAACGATAACAACAGCCATCGCTGATAATGCTACATTTTTGCTGCCAGATTCTTCTGAGGTTCGTTTAAATTCGGATTCCAAAATCAGCTATTCTAAGAAAAATTGGGATAAAAAGCGAGATTTGAAACTACAAGGAGAAGCTTATTTTAAGGTAGCTGAAGGAGAAAAATTTACAGTTAAAACGGCTAGCGGTTTGATTACCGTTTTAGGAACTCAGTTTAATGTAAAAAGTACAGAAAACTTTTTCGAAGTAACGTGTTTTGAAGGTTTAGTAAGCGTTACTTTTGAAGAAGAAACGGTAAAATTACCGGACGGATTCTCTTTTTTGGTATTGGACAATAAGTTTACAGTTTTAGATCTTTCAGACGTTTTGGAACCTTCTTGGATACACAATGAAAGTACTTTTAGAAACATTCCTTTACGGTTCGTTTTAAACGAATTTGAACGCCAATACAAAGTAACTGTTGATGCCAAAAATATAGATGCTGAAAAATTATTTACAGGGAGCTTTAACCATAAAAATATGGATACTGCCTTAAAAAGCATCTGTAATCCTAACCAATTAAAGTTTAAATTAGACGGGGATAAAGTGTTTTTATATGCTGAAAACGCAACATAATTTTTTTGTTTACTTTTAATTTTACTTTTTATATTCAGTTCTTTTTTGTCCAAGGCACAGGGGAAAAAGGATAAATCCATTCCGTTAATTAGCTACTTAGAAGTACTTGAAAGCATTTTTAATGTTAAATTTTATTATGCCAATGAAGCCATACAATCCATTAGGATTATTTCATCTACTTCAGAAAATTTAGAGGGCATCTTACTTGATATAAAACTCCAACTCAATGAGTGGTATTATATCATTACCAGTTTCAATATTAACATCTATGAGACTATTTTAGACAACTTTGTAATAGGTGCTAATTTAGGAAATAAATGGAATTCAGATTTTTCCACCTGCGTAAACATGTATTATATCATGTACAATTTAGATTCTAAAAATAATTTAGCCAATACGTTTCAAGAATTGTATCAAAATAATAAAGTGTTCGAAACAGCGATTCAACTGAGTTCTTCCTATAACCTTTCAAAGCTTTCAAAATCAAGACCAGTTTAATGAGGAGCTTGGAGAATATACAGTAAACAGGGTGGAATATTTAATCAATCAAAAAACCAAAACGCTGAGTAATTGGTTTAGTACTACCTATAATAACAATACCTACCATTTCAATGGCCTTAGCCCTTTTAATTTTCTTAATGATATAAACATTAACTATACGCTCACTTTAGCGTGCACACACAACTGCCAACATAAAATTACCTTTTGGCTTAAACTATAAAACTGTCAGGCCTTTTACCAAGCCACAAGAAGGTGTTAATTCGATATATAGAAATAAGTTTCCATTTGTAATCAATTACGAAAGCCCAAATGGCAGTAGATTATCTGATTATTTCAGAGCTGATGCCTCTTAAATATATCATTTTAACATCAATAAAAAGATAAAAGCCAACATGGATTCATCGGTCTTAAATATTTTAAATA
>Ga0209284_10000211_pt1 | contig 92428 bp, 65 predicted proteins | sample FRY03_FD_187211 | JGI IMG/M metagenome (GOLD analysis project Ga0209284, IMG submission 187211) | Freshwater microbial communities from Lake Fryxell liftoff mats and glacier meltwater in Antarctica - FRY-03 (SPAdes) (version 2) | ecosystem: Environmental > Aquatic > Freshwater > Ice > Glacier... | reverse complement strand
AAGATATTGCTAAAGAAGTAAATATACAAAAAATTGATGAGGCGATAGACTATTTTGCAATGAAAATCAACCTTACAAATGATGAAAATGATATTTATAAATATGCAAAAGAATTTAATGAAGATTTACTTTTATTGATAAGATTATACTTCAAAATCATTAATGGAATTTATAAAAAATATAATATAATAAATTACGACCAACAATTATCATTAGTCGAAAAGTTTTTGAAAGATGAGAATCATAAAGAAATTACTCAACAATTCGCAAATAGAATTGAATACTTAATGATTGATGAATTTCAAGATTCAGATATTATCCAAACAAGCATTTTTGAAACTTTGTCAGCAAAGAATCCTAAAATGAGTTTATTTTTTGTCGGTGACCCCAAACAATCAATATATAAGTTTCGTGGAAGTGATATTAGGATTTTTAATAGAACTAAAGAACATTACAAAAATACGAATAGAGTTAGTGAAAATTATTTGGAAACAAGTTATCGTTCAACACCAAATTTATCATCTTATGTAAATGATTTTTTTAATAGATTTCTTGAAGAGAAGAAAACCGAAATTCCAGGGGTTAAGAATACTAAAACAAGTAATACTAAAACTAGAAATACTAAAAGTAGTAAAAATAAAAAAAATGTTGCTCTTGAGAATACTACTTCAGAAGTGATTGTAATAAAGAGTGATATAGATAAGAATGTTGGTGATTATGTTGATAAAAAGGCTGATAATACCTTTATTGAGGCTGATGATATAAGTTTTGAATATAATAATTTAAAGTATCCAACAAATAAGTATTATCCTGATGAAATAAAATATTTGGAAAATCCATCTAAATATGATAAATCTTTTGAAAATTTTGGTAGGATTGATATTATTTTGGGTTATAAAAAAGTTGAAGAAAAAAACAAAAATAATGATAATGAGAAGGCTAAAAGTCCAGTTAAAAATGATTCGGAGGAGAAAACTAAAAACTGGGAAGAAGTTTCAAAGTATATCTTAGATTTAGTAGAAAATCACAAAATATTAGATAAAAATAAAGATAATGAAACAATTGAAAGAAAAATAGAGTTTCGAGATATAGCAATTTTGAGTAGAAATAATTTTAAAGAACTTGATATTAATAAAATAAGTGAGGTCTTTGATAAAAAACAAATTAATTATGAACTAGGTAAAAATACTAAATTTTACGAAGATGAAATAATTGTCGCCTGTATTGGATTTTTAGAGTTTGTTTTTGATAATACTAATAATAATGCTTTATATGATCTTTTGCTGTCTAAATTTTATGGATTTGATGATGAAACCTTGTTTTTTACGATTAACTTAATATTAAAATTAAATAATGTCAACCCAGAGGAAGTTAAATATTATAGTCTTTGGAGTAAATTAAAATTAATAAATGATTTGAATTTGGATATTGATGCAGTTAATTCGAGTAATTTTAATTCTACTAATAATAATGTTATTAATAAGCAAGAGATATTAGACAATTTGGATTTTTTGATTTATATCCAAAATATGTTAAATGAAATAAACTCATACTTAAAGTTATATAGTAAAGTTTTTGCTTCAGAATTATTAATAATGTTTTTAAAAAACAACTATTTTTATAATAACTTAGAGCAATTTATTGGACAAAATGAAATTAATATTTTGCATCTAAATATCAATAAATTTTTGCAGTTAATTCATAATACAGAAAAAGATGGATTTGTAGATTTTAGCGAATTAATTAATCAGGTCAAAAATTTAAAGTTAAAAGATGATGAAGAAACTTTAGATTCAAAAAAAGAAGACAATAGTGTATCAATTATGACCATTCATAATTCTAAAGGTCTTGAATTTCCTGTAGTTATTTTAGTTGGTGCTGTGAGTTCAATGGTTCGCAAAGAAAGTTTAGAAAGGGAAACAGGAATAATCAATAATTTCGAAGCTTTAGCAACTTTTGATAAGGAATATTTAAGAGAAAACAAAATACTGAAAGATAATTCTATTGAAAATATAGCATCAAAACTTAACAATTATAATCAGCATTTAAATAACACAAGGTTAAAGCATTTGTCTTTTCAGCAAAATAAAGCTAAGTATGAAGAATTAGAAGTTTTAAATCTTACTTATGTTGCTTTTACTCGAGCAATAAATGTATTTTGTGTTATTCACGAGCTAACTTATAAAATCAGTAAAAATGGTACATTTGACACAAGGGATGATAATTCTATAAAATATATAATACCAAATTATATTCTTAAAGAGTTGAAAGTGTATATAACAGAAGGTAAATTGTATGAAAGCACAATGGAACGACTCGTAAAATTTTATGATAATAGCAGTGAATCGAATGAAATTGAATACAAAATACCAATTAATTTAAAGTTATTTTATAAAGCTGATTTAGGTGATAGTGTTGAAGATAGTGAGTTAGTAAATAATAATAATTATAATAAAAACAATTATAATAACACAGTATTAAGTGAAGATGGCGAAGTTGGTTATGATGATGATAATGATGATAATGATAAAGTTAATAATATTGAAAATAAAAATTACATTTTTGAGGTGAAAGATAAGTTTTTCTCTGCTACAAAATTACTTAGCTTAAATTCACAAAAATTAAATTATGAGTTCAAATATCTTTTGGGAATGAACGATAGATTGGCGTTACAATTAGAGGAGGAAGAGAAATCAGAAAAGAATTATTTGAGTGAATTTGATGAATTTGATTTGTATAATTTTAGTATTTTTAATAAAGCGACAAAAGAAAAAATCACTAAAGAGATATATGATAAAAAGGATTTGAACTTAAAAACTGCAGCAGAATTTGGTTTGTCTTTTCACTTTATTATGCAAAACATCAAATTTTTGTTTGATAAAATTACACTCGAGCTTAATAATGATATTTTAGATGATTTGATAATCGAATGTAAAAATCAATATAAGTTATTGAATGAGGAAAAAGTAGAGAAAATCAAGCTGATTTTGAATAAAATAAGTGGCTCACAATTCTTGTCTTCAATTTATGAAAACTACGAAAATATAAAAACTGAATTTAGTTTGAATATTCCATTTTACAAAATAAAAGATAATGAAACACTTCACTTTTTGAATGGAAATTTAGATTTAATTTACAAAAATAAATCAAATGAAATAATTATTTTGGACTGGAAAACTAACCTAAACGTAGATGAAAACACACGTGATAACTACAGAATGCAAGCTACAATGTATAAATATATGATGAGTAATTTGTATCCAGAAAATAAAATCAGATTTCAATTTGTATTTACAAAAGATATATTAGAAAAAATAGATGAAAAAGATTGGATTTTTGAGCCAGATTTACAAGATGATATTTTGGAATTAGAAAATAATATTAAAGATAAAATAAGTGAAATTATATCTTTGGAAACGCACCTTTATGATTAATTAAAAACAAAAGCATGATATTGAATGTTGGTAATTAAATTTTTTAATATTTTTTTTGTTAATATATAAGAGTTAATTTTGGGTTATTAATTATTGATAAATCTAAATTTGTTTTTAGATTTAGTATAGAAAAGTAAAAATAGGACAGAAAAAGCGTGGAAAATTATAATTTGGATAAAAATTCAATCATTGCAATTATTGGTTGCGGTGCAATGGGTTCTGGAATAGCACAAGTTTCTGCCGACTATGGTCATAATACAATAGTATATGATATAAATGAGGACGTAATAAATAAATCCAAAACAAAATTGTTTGTATCATTAGATAAATTGGTAGAAAAAGGAAAATTTAGTCAAGATAAATCTGATAAAATCAAAAATAATATTAAGTTCACTACCAAATTGGAGGATATATCTAATTCAAGTTTGGTGATTGAGGCAATAGTAGAAAATTTAGAAATCAAACAAAATATATTCAATAAGGTTGAAGAATTAGTATCGCCAAATTGTATTATTGGCACTAACACTTCATCAATTTCAATAGCTTCGCTAACAAGTAAACTTAAATACAAAGAAAGATTTTTGGGCATACATTTCTTTAACCCAGCACAAATTTTACCATTGGTTGAGATTATTCCAAGTTTACTGACAAGTTCTGACGTATTGAATCAAACAAAAACTCTGATTGATAATTGGGGTAAACTAACTATATTAACCAAAGATACACCTGGGTTTATAGTTAATAGAATTGCCCGTCCTTTTTATAGTGAATCGATTAGAATTTTTGAAGAGAATATTGCTGACGTAGCAACAATTGACTGGGCATTAAAAACTATTAGCGGTTTCCGAATGGGTCCATTTGAACTTATGGATTATATTGGGCATGATGTAAATTATGTAGTTACAGAGACAGTTTGGAAAGATATGTTTTATGACCCAAGATTTAAGCCATCTATTTCCCAAAAAAGATTGTTTGAGTCTGGACAATTTGGTTTGAAATCTGGTAAAGGATTTTATGATTATTCAGAAAATGCTGTAAAAGTTATACCAAATGAAGATATAAATTTAGGTAATGTAATATTTATGAGGGTATTGGCAATGTTGATTAATGAGGCAGCAGATGCCGTATATTATAATATTGCATCAATTAATGACATTGAGTTAGCGATGACAAAAGGAGTAAACTATCCAAAAGGTTTGTTGTTATGGGCTGATGAAATAGGTATTGATAAAATATTAATTACCTTAGATAATTTGTATGAGTTATACAGAGAAGATAGATATAGAGCATCGGTGTTGCTAAGAACAATGAATAAAAACAATCAGAAGTTTTTGAGTTAAAATTAAATACAACTAAAATTATTTAAAGAATATTAAAAGAAAATCTAAAGAAAATAATAAAAATAAAAAAATGAATAATCCAGATAATCATCAAATAAAAACAGCATTATTGTCAGTTTCTGACAAAACAAATATAGTGGATTTTGCAAGAGAGTTAGAATTAATGGGAGTTGAGATTTACTCTACTGGCGGCACAAAAGCTACTTTGATTTCAAATGGTATAAAAGCAAAGTCAATATCGGAGTTAACTGATTTCCCGGAGATTATGGGTGGTAGAGTCAAAACACTTCACCCAAAAGTGCACGGTGGTTTGCTTGCTGATTTGGGTAATGAAAAACATATTAGCGAAATGACTGAAAATCAAATTAAATCAATAGATTTGGTTGTAATAAATTTGTATCCATTTGAATCAACTCTAAAAAATGCAAATTCTAGTCATAGTGATTTGATAGAAAATATTGATATTGGCGGTCCAGCGATGCTAAGGGCATCTGCTAAAAACTACAAATGGACATTTACTGTCGTAAATCCAGAAAAATATACTCAAATTATAGATATTTTGAAAGAAAATAATATGAGTGTGCCGTTGGATATTAGAAGAGAGTTTGCCGGTGAGGTATTTTCTACAACAGCGTTTTATGATGCAATGATTTCTGATTATTTTAATACTTATAATAATAATAATTTCCCAAATAAATATAGTCTGGGATTGAAAAAAGAATATAGTTTGAGATATGGCGAAAATCCATTTCAAACGGCTGCACTATATAGCAAAAGTAGTTATATCCCAAATAGCGAAGTAACTACTACTTCTGAATTTAGTGAAATATTTGAAAAATTACACGGCAAAGAGTTGTCATATAATAATATTTTGGATATCGACTCTGCTTCGAGAATAATATTAGAATTTGAAAATGAGTATGCAGTTGCTATTATAAAGCATACTAACCCTTGTGGAGTAGCGGTTGGTGAGTCATTAATTGACGCATATCAAAAAGCATTTGCAACTGATACAGTCTCCCCTTTTGGTGGAATTCTTTCATTTACACACGAAATAGACTTAAAAACTGCTGAGGAAATCCATAGTTTATTTGCTGAAGTATTGATAGCACCAAGTTATACGGACGAAGCATTTGAATTATTGAGTAAGAAAAAAGATAGAAGATTAATCAAAGCTAATTACAGTTTATTAAAAAATAGTTTAAGATATGAAATAAAATCTGTTGCTGGTGGGATTTTGATTCAATCCACAGATAACATATTATATGACGAAAAGGATTTGAAAGTAGTTACAAAAAGGCAACCAACTAATGATGAAATGCTGGGTTTGATGTTCGCTTGGAAGGTAAGTAAACACATCAAATCTAATGCTATTTTGTTTGCTGCCAAAGACAGAACTTTGGGCATTGGAGCGGGGCAAATGTCAAGAGTAGATTCGAGTAGAATTGCGACAGAAAAAGCCAAATTAATGAGTTTAGAGTTGAAAGGTTCGGTATTAGCTTCTGATGCTTTTTTTCCTTTTGCAGATGGGCTACTTCAGGCAGCTGAAATGGGAGTTACAGCAGTAATTCAGCCTGGTGGTTCAGTTAGAGATGAGGAAGTGATAAAGGCGGCAGATGACAACAATATTGCTATGATATTTACGGGTGCAAGACACTTTAAGCATTAAAGATATTTATTATTTTTTTAGTATTTTTTTTTTAGAAGAGCCATAGATAGAAGTATTTATGGTTTTTTTTTGATGGTTAATATTTTAGATGTTATTTCATTATCAATATATCTTTATTGCAGAAAATAATCACAAATAATTAACTTATATTTAAACTTCTATTTTTAAAATATAATTTGTATTTCAGTTTATATTTAGTTAAGTTGATATTTAACATATACAATTATTTTATTTTTTATTATGCTAATATAATGAATTAGTTTTTGCATAAATCGATTTAAAATATTTTTTTTGTATTACAGGATTTAACTTTTAATTGCAACAAATGCTTTTTTAGATATAGGAGCGATTGGCGAATGAAAACTAAAAATGAAATATTAAATTTAAAAAAAGAACTTCAACTAAAAGAAGAACTTATTGCTAAATTATTATTAGATGTTGAGAATTCAAAATCTAATAATATGGCTGATATTACTGATATGGAATCAGCTGAACAAGAGCTAAATAAAAGTGATGATAAATATAAATCAGTAATACAATTCTTGCAAGAAGGAATAATAATACAAGATAAAAATGGTTATTTTACAGATGCCAATGAGAGTGCTTTATTAATTCTTGGAATAAGTTTAGAACAATTATTGGGTCTAACTGCATTTGACCCAATGTGGGGAGCAATTAAAGAAGATGGTTCTGATTTTCCATCTGAAGAATATCCAATTACTTTATCTTTTAAAGAAGGAATTGCTCTTAATAATATTATTATGGGTATACACAAACCAAATGGAGAATTAATATGGACTACAATTAATTCAAAACCTATATTTAATCCATTAAATAATGAAATTATTGGTTCAGTTGCTTCATTCAAAGATATTACACATCAAAAAGTAATAAATGATGATCTTGATAGAAATCTAAAACTATTAGAAGAATCTCAATCAATCAGCAAACTTGGTGGTTGGGAATTAGATTTAATAACTGATAACTTGTATTGGACAGCTGAAACTTATAAATTACACGAGACTATTCCAGAAGAATTTAATCCAACTGTAGATGTTGTCGTAGGATATTATTTACCAGAGTCCAAGGTAATACTTGTCAAAGCATTAGAACTTGCTACAACTGTAGGAACTGGTTATGATTTGTATTTACAAACATATACAGCCAAAGGTAGATTAATTGATGTAAGAACTACTTGTAAAGTAACTATGGTTGATGGGAAGCCGATAAAACTAACTGGAATTTTCCAAGATATTACAGAACAAAAGACTTTAGAACTAAATCTAAAAAATGAAAAAGAAAAGTATAAATTATTATTTGATAATAATCCAATGCCTATATCAATATTTGATGCTGAAACTCTACAATACTTAAATGTGAATGAGGCATTTTGTGAAAAATATGGGTATTCGCTGGAGGAAATTTTAAAATTAACAATTTTAGATATTAGACCTGAGAAAGAAATTGATTCATTTCTAATTTCTATAAAACCAAATGTTCCTGGACTTTTAAATGTTGGGATTTATACTCATCAAAAAAGAAATAAAGAACTAATTGAAGTTGAAATTATTAGGCATGAAATAATTTATGAAGGTAGGAGAGCAAAACTTGTTTTGGCAAATGATGTTACTGAGAAATTAAAAATTGAGGAAGAAATAATTAAAGTTAATAAATCTGCTTTAGATTTTAAAAATGCAGTTTATAGTGCATCAATTATTTCTAAAACAAATATTGAAGGCAATATTATTCTTGTAAATCAAAATTTTATAGAAATAAGTGGATATTCAGAATCTGAATTAATAGGCAAAAATCATAGAATGATTAACTCTGGATTCCACAAAAATGAATTTTGGGCTGAAATGTGGAGTACCATATTATCTGGTAGAACTTGGAGAAATGAGGTAAAAAATAGGGCTAAAAATGGAACTTATTATTGGGTTGATACATTTATAATCCCTTTTACGAATTCCGATGGCGAAGTAACTCAATTATTATCTATTCGCAATGATATAACATTAAGAAAAAATATTGAAGAAGAATTAATACTGAATAAAAAAACAGTGGATAGTTCAATTGAGGGAATTGTAATTTCTGACGCTAACCAACCAGATATTCCTATAATTTATGCAAATGATAGATTCACAAAATTGACTGGCTATAATAGAGAAGATATTTATGGCAAAAATTGTAGGTTTATGCAAGGTCCAGATACAGATAATGAAACATTAGAAAGATTACGTAAAGCGATAATTGATAAAAAAGAATTTGATGGGGAGTTAATAAATTATAAAAAAGACGGAACAAAATTCTGGAATAATTTAAGAATAACTACAATTAAAAATACAGAGGGTAAAGTTACTCATTATGTTGGCTTTCAAAATGATATTACAATAAGGAAAAATGATGAAGTTGAGTTAATGCTTAATAAAAAAGCAGTGGAAAGTTCACTTGAGGGAATTGCAATTTCTGACTCTAACCAACCAGATTTTCCTTTAATATATATAAATGATAGATTCACTGAATTGACTGGCTATACTAAAGAAGATGCCATCGGTAAAAATAGTAGGTTTTTACAAGGACCGGATTCGGCTGGTGAAACATTAGACAGATTACGTAAAGCGATAGTTGAAAAAAATGATTTTGAAGGAGAGTTAATAAATTATAAAAAAGATGGAACAAAATTCTGGAATCATTTAAGAATAACTACAATTAAAAATGCAAAGGGTAAAGTTACTAACCATGTATTTTTCCAAAATGATATTACAATAAGGAAGAATAATGAAATGTTACTAATTGAAAGGGGAAAAAGTTTAGAAGATATTTTTAACTTTTCCCCAGTGCCATTTGTAATTGCAAAAATTAGTAATGGTGAAATTATTATGGTTAATAATAGTTTGGTAAAATTATTAGGTGAAAATGCAAATGATTTAATTGGGAAATTTACAGATCAGTTTTATGTTAGTAAAATTGATAAAAATGAAATTTTAAAAGAAATTGAAGAAACCGGAGAATTAAACAACATAGATTTAATTTTAAAAACAACGACTGGGGAAGAGATTGAGTGTTTGACTTCTACTAAAAAAATCAAGTTAAATGATGAATATGTAAATTTAATTTCTTTTTTAGATATTAGAAAGATTAAAGAAACTGAAATGACACTTATAAAGGCAAAAGAGTCAGCGGAAGAAATGAGTAGATTAAAATCAAGTTTTTTGGCAAATATGAGCCACGAACTACGTACACCAATGAATGGGATAATAGGATTTTCTGATTTTATGAAGAGTATTGATGATATTGAAGAGGTAAAAGAAATAAGTGAATTGATTTATTTAAGTGCACAAAGATTAATGGAAACATTAAATTTAATATTAGATATTTCTACAATCGAATCTGGCGTAAATAAATTAGTTTATAATGATTTAGATATAATTCAATTAATAAAAGACAATATTGAATTATTTTCAAAGTTTGCAAATTCCAAAAATTTATTTTTAACTTTAAATTCTAAATATGAAGAGTTTATTATCAAATCTAACCAAAAAGCTTTATATAGTATATTGAGTAATTTGATTAGCAACGCAATAAAATATACATTAAAAGGTGGTATAAAAATTGAGTTAGACATGATTTCTGAAGATGATAAACTTTCTAACTATAAAAAATGTGTAGTTTTAAAGATTCATGATACAGGAATAGGAATCGAAGAAAAGTATTTTACTACTATTTTTGAAGAGTTTAGACAAGTAAGTGAGGGTATTAATAGGAATTTTGAGGGTTCAGGATTGGGACTTACATTAACAAAAAAATATGTACAAGTAATGGGTGGCGAAATCAATGTAGAAAGTGAAATTGATAAGGGTACAACATTTACAATTAAATTACCAATAGAAGAAAGATAATATAAATGAATCAATTGTAAAGTTTACCCAACGGTTGATAAAATGCTGTAATATATATATATGGGGAAGAGTGTGGTTTTTGAGGGGAACCCCACCCTTAATCCAGCAAATTTTAAGATTTGACTGCAAAATTAAGAGTAGGAAGACGACCCGCCTGTCGTCTCTACATTTAGAAAAAATGAAAATGGAGTGCCGTTGAGTGTAGTATTTGGACTTGGCACTCGAACTCCAATTTCCATTACTATATTGGTCAAAAACCCAGATATTTAAAAAAAATATGAATAATATAATTTTGTACCAAACTCCACAGGGGACAGTAAAAATAGAAGTTCGTTATGAAAACGATACATTTTGGCTTACTCAAAAATCATTGGCAGAATTATTTGGTGTTGAAGTGCCGGCAATCAGTAAACATTTAAATAATATTTTCGAAGATGGCGAATTAAATAAAATAGCAACTATTTCCATTTTGGAAATAGTTCAGAAAGAAGGGAGTCGCAATGTAAAACGAAATGTTGAATTTTATAACCTTGATGCTGTTATAGCTGTGGGCTATAGGGTCAATAGCAAACAAGCTACACAATTTCGTATTTGGGCAACTGCCACTTTAAAAGAATTTATCATAAAGGGTTTTGTTTTAGACGATGAAAGATTGAAACAAGGCAAACAATTTGGCAAAGATTATTTTGACGAATTATTAGCTCGTATTAGAGATATAAGAGCATCAGAAAAAAGGTTTTATCAAAAAATCCGTGACCTATTTGTTCTTAGCCAAGATTATGATAAATCGGACAAGAAAACTGATTTGTTTTTTGCAGAAACACAAAATAAATTGCTATATGCTACAACCAAACAAACGGCAGCCGAAATAATCATGAGCAGAGCCAAAGCAGATTTGCCAAATATGGGTTTAACATCTTGGAAAGGGAGCCGTGTAAGAAAAGAAGATATCTTTATTGCCAAAAATTACTTGTATGAAGACGAAATTGATACCCTTAATCGGTTGGTAACACTATTTTTGGATACAGCTGAATTGAGAGTAAAAGACCAAAACGAACTTAGTTTAGATTTTTGGAAAGCAGAAGTTGATGGTATTATTGCATTTAGTAGAAAAAAGATACTTTCTAATTTGGGTAAAATTAGTCAAGATGAAGCAAAAAAATTTACTCAAAAACAATATCAAATATTTGATGATAATCGCAAGCGATTAGAAGCAAAAGAAATAGATGATGAAGAAGAAGAAATATTAAATGAATTAATTAAAAAAACAAAGAAAAATAATGAGTTTGAAAACAATAGCACATAATATATTTGTTAGAACTAAAAAATTTTCAAAATAAAATAAAGTGTCCTAATTAATGGGAGCAGTACACTAAAAATAGTGTAATTTAGTGCAGTTTTCAGAGATAACACCACCTGTTTGCTTTTAGCAACCGACTTGTCAATATAATGTCTTAAATTAATATATAAGGTTGGATGAATAGAGGATAATATTTCTATTTGTATATTTTGAACTTGATGTTTCCATATGGAGACTATGACCCCACCCCGTGAAAATGAATTTTCACGACCCGCCCCTAGGTAGGTTTTAAAGAGGTGAATAAACAAAAAAAGCGTGCCGAAACACGCTTTTTTACGTTGTAAATCATCTTAGATTTTTCAGAATTAGATTTCTTTTCTTAATCTTGCAACAGGAATTTTGAGTTGTTCACGGTATTTGGCAACTGTTCTACGAGCAACATTATATCCACGTTTTTTGAGATATTTACTTAATTTATCATCACTAAATGGTTTAGTTTTGTTTTCTGTATCTATAATTTCTTTTAGAATTTGTTTGATTACTCTTGTAGATACTTCTTCGCCTTCGTCTGTTGGCAGAGATTCACTGAAATAATATTTCAATTCAAAAGTACCAAAGTCAGTTTGTACATATTTACCATTTACAATACGGCACACAGTAGAAATATCTAATCCTGTATCTTCTGCTACATCTTTATAAATTAATGGCTTTAGCGATGAAGGACCAATTGTAAAAAAGTCTTTTTGTAACCCAGCAATAGATGTCATTACCTTTAACATTGTGTTTTTTCTTTGTCTAAGGGCTTGAATTAAAAATTTTGCATCTTCGTATTTATTTCTAATCCAATCTCTTGTTTCTTTGTTATATAACTTAAACTTAGCTTCTTTTTTCATATTTTGATATGCTTTGCTAAGCTTAAGAGCTGGCAATCTACCATCATTAACTGTAATAAGAATATCATTGGTTTTATCTTCAATTTCGATACTAAAATCAGGAATAACAGTATTCATTTCAGATTGATAATCTCCACCGCCCGGTCTTGGGTTAAGTCTTTTAATTTCGTCAATTACATCACGCAGTACATCTTCATTAATTCCATAAGCTTTTACAATTACGGTATAGTGTTTTTTGGAAAAAGCATCGTAATGATCTTCTAAAATATCTTTTGCTAATAATTGAGATGGATTTGGATTGATAACAGAATGTAACTGAGCCAAAAGACACTCTTGAATAGAGCGACTTCCAATTCCTGCAGGTTCCAAATTTTGTATGCATTTTAATACTTTTTCGGCATCTTCAATAGTTATTTCTTTTAGTAGAACTTGCGCCTTAATGTCTAGAGTATAATTTTCAATTTTCTTTATAGAATTAGAATTGATTTTATTCTCTAATCTTTCAATAATTTCTGGTTTAGATTGATAAACGTTAGTTAAAGTTTTTGCACTTTCAGGAGAAAGAGCATATTTTAAAGCTGGATTTTCGTGCATATCACCGAAATCTACTTTTTTAGTTTTTTTAGCTTTTGTTTGTTCATTCGGTTTGTTGAACAAATGGGCAAATTCTTGGTAATATTTATTTCCAATACCTAAGTTAGCTAATGAATTTTGATTTTCATTATTTGTATTTGTATTTGTAGCAATAGATTCAGTTTCATCATTTTCAACATCAACTACAGTCTCAAAAACAAAATTATCTACTTTTTCATTTCTTTTTTGGTATTCTTTATAATAAACTTCAAAATTAATTTCTTTTATTAAGTCATTTGTTTCTTCAACAATATTGGACAAATCTCTTCTAAGATAACCATCATCATCAATGTTACCAATGATTTGTTGACCAAGGAAAAGTTCTTCTTTCGAAAGATTTAACATAGTTAATTGTTGTGTCAAATCATTTGTTAGACTTGAGTTATCTTTTATTTGGAATGGTTCATTATCATCGTCATCATTGTTATTATAATTTTGCCCGTATTCTTCACCGCCATCCCATAACATTTTATGGAATTCAAAAGGTTCTAATTTATCATCAATTTCTTTATCTTGAAATTTTGATTCATTAGAATTAAAATCATCATAACTTCCAGTTTCATTGTAATTTTGTGAAGATTTATTTTCATTATAATTATCTTCATAATTGTAATTTTCATAACTAGATAAATTTTCTTTACTGTCTGTTCTTACTTCTTCAATTTCATTATTATATTTATACTCATCATATTGGTCATCTGAGTCAGAGCTCAATTCACCAACGGTATAATCTTCTGCATCTTCTAACATTGGATTTAATTCAATCTCTTGCCTAACCTGAGATTCCAACTGTAAAACAGGCATTTGAAGTAATTTCAGATACTGTATTTGTTGTGGCGTCAGTGTTTGCCCTAATGCTGTTCTTAATTCTAAACCGAACTTCATAGTCCCCCCTATTTTTAGAAATAAATATATTATTTATTTTCTTGTTTGGTTAATTCTAATAACTGATCATAAAATTTATTACCGAAGGCTCTTTTGAGAGAACTTTCTAATTCGGTAACAAGCAATATATCTTGGTCTTTCCCTTTTTCTAATGCGGGATTACATTCTTTAATTTTTTCGTAATATAAATATTTGCCACCAAAATCACCAACCCTAATTGGAAATAAGTGGCAAGATAAAGGCTTACGAAAATCACTTTCACCAGTAAAAAAAGCTTTTTCGATTGAGCATTTTGCTACATCATTGTCATAAAATACAAAGACACAATCTTTTTTGTCAATAACAACAGTAGTGAATTCATTTTCATCACCATCAACAGCTCCAATATTATCCAAAATATCAATAGACCTTTGAGAAAGATATTTTTTGGCAGCTGGAATAGACTTATTAATTAATTCTACTTCTTCATTCAGGACTGGCGCACCGTATTCACCTGGGTATGTACAGCAGGCTCCTTTACATTGCTTTAAATCGCATGAAAATTTAGATTTGATTATTTCTTTATCAATTAATATGTTATCTATTTGGTACACTATTTGTTATTTATATTTTATTAAGTTTCTAAATTTTGTTGTTACAATTTTCAATAATTTTTTCAATAATTTTTTCGATAATATTTCAAAATATATAATATTAAATTAAGTATTTTTATTTTGATGTATTTATTTAGTTATTATAAAAAACCGTGCCAACTTTTTTGGCATATTGCATTTTATTATCTCACAATTTAAATGAATTATTTTTAATTTACAAAAGTATTTTTAATTAATTATTATTTTTTATTAGTTTTTAATATTAATACACTCTATTTTGCAAATAAAATAATTTTTCATTAAGTTTTTGATTATTTTGTGTAATAAATTTGACAATATCCTTAGTTTGTGATAAAAAATCACCGCTATAGTTTCATTTAATAATTTTATTATGATAGTTGATTTTACAATTCAGAATTTTCGCTCAATTAAAGACGAAGCCATTTTATCTTTGACAACTTCTAATACTCTTAGTAGTTCGAAGGTTGTAAGTGTTACTGAAGAAACAACTCAAATAATTGAAATTTCAGATGAGAATTTTGATTTATTAAATTCTGCTGTTGTGTATGGTGCCAACGCCTCTGGAAAAAGTAATATAATTTTGGCGATTTTATATCTCAAACAATTTATTATAAATTCTACAGATATAAAATTAGGTCATAATATCCCCTTTTATGAGCCATTTTGTTTAGACACATTTTGTTCGATAGAGCCTACAATATTTGAAATTGAATTTATAATCAATATTAAAAGATATTTATATAAAATTGAATTTAATGGGAAAATTGTAGTTTATGAAAGTTTGATATTAAATGAAAAAAACAAGGAAGTTGTATTATTTGAGCGAAAACTACAAAAAATCACTTTTGACAAGAAACTAAAGGGCAAAAAGGCAAATTTGGTTGAACAATTATTGGAGAATAATTTGTTTTTGACCAAAGGAGCAAATAATAATATTCCAATATTAAAAGAAGTATATTTATATTTTTTGAATAATATTACAGTAGAATTTAATGTTAGTACAGATGATAATTTTCTAAAAAATATTTTAATACAAACTAATATAATTACTTTAAATGAAGAGAATTTGAATATTAACAAAAGTAGAATTGAAAAATTTCTTAAAAGTGCTGATACAGGCATTTCGGAGGTTGATTTCAGAAAAGTTTATGTTAATGATAATATTACAAATAAAGTAAAATTTGAACCAATTCTGTATCACAAATTATTTGAGAACGAAAAGTTTATTGGTAATGTGGAATTTAAGTTAAATCAAGAGTCTAAAGGAACAATTAAGATGTTTGATTTGGCTCTAATGGTATTAGATGTATTAGAAAATGGCAAAATACTTGTAATAGATGAGCTGGACACAAGTTTTCACCCACTTTTAACAGAATATATAATTAACTTATTCAATGATAAAAATTTTAACAAAAATAATTCTCAATTAATTTTTACAACTCATGAGACTTCATTACTAAATTTAATTAATTTTAGAGAGGACCAGATTTGGTTTATGGAGAAAAATAAATTTGGTAATTCAGTTATGTTTTCATTAGCAGAATTTGATTCGAAAGATGTACAAAATGCTATTTCATTACAAAATTGGTATTTAAATGGTAGATTTGGTGGACTCCCCTCTATTGATAAATTAGAATTATACGAAGTGCAATAACTACGCTACTGATTATAGATAGATTAAAATTATACTCTTTTTAAAATATTTTTCATCTTTTAATTTTCTAATAAATATGCGTAAAGAAAGAAAAACTGGTAGATTAATTCGAAAAAGAATTTTTTTGATTTGTGAAGGTGCCAAAACCGAACCAAATTATTTCAAATCATTAATAAATGACTGTAATTTTGTTGGTAAACCAATTGAAATAATCGTAGTGAATACTCTCAAAAACACTCCGAAAGAGTTGGTATTTGAAGTATTCAATAGAAAAGAATTAGGTATAGATGAAACTTGGGTGGTATTTGACAGAGATGGATATACGAAACATAAAGAAACATTTGCTTTGGCTGAAGAACTTAAAGTAAATATAGCTTTTTCGTCAATTTCATTTGAGATATGGATACTTTTACATTTTACATACATTAAATCTATGTTCAAGGAATCAAATCAAATAATAGAATTTATGAAAAGAAGGAAATTTATTAGTTTCCGAAAAAATGACCCTAACATATATTATAAAATTAAACACCTTACAGAAAAAGCAATCAAAAATGCAGTAAAATTAAGAGATGCTCAATTTTCGAAGCATCCAAGTAAGAAATTTTATGAATTTAATCCAATCACTAATGTTGATATTCTTGTAAAAAACATCTTAAATTTAAAAATTTTATACAAAAAATAACTAAAGCACTTAATCTCGCCAATTATTATTCCAATATTTTATAATAGTTCGAATTTATTAATTAACTACAATCAATGATTTAGGTGATAATCTCGTCCTAAGCATTATTTTGGTTTATACTTATTACTTTTTAGACAATCGATATTCATAAATTTATGTATAATTGCCCTATCTGTAACTCTTTGACTAAATTTATATTCAAACATAAAATTATGAAGAGTTATTATAGAGAGTACAACTTTTGTGGAAATTGTTTCTTTATTTTTGTACCAAATGAATTTCATATATCAAATGAATTGGAGCTTGAAAGATATAATTTACATAATTGGGATTTAATTCAAACTGAAGAAATTGAAGTAAATTCTGGTGAAATGAACAAAAACAATAGATGGGACAATCGAAATCAATTTTTTGATAATATTAGTAAAATTATAATAGATTTAATTCATTCTGAGAATAAAGATAATGATTTGAATGAGTTCAAAAGTTTAGATTTTGGTTGTGGTAAATACCCAAATTTTTCAAAAATATTTGAATTTAATTTTAATAAATCTAAACTCAATCAAAATAGAATTAAAACATCTAATTACGACAATTATTATAGTAAAAATGAAAAATTGTTATTGAACACAGGGTATGATTTAATAACATCATTTGAGGTTTTGGAACATTTACGAAACCCCTTGAACGAGCTCACAATTATTAAAGATTTGCTGGAAGATAATGGTGTTTTGGTGATAGAAACTCAATTATTAGATAATATTACAAATGATTTTACAGGATTGTTTGATTTTGAATTATTAGCAAATAATTTTGGAAATTGGTGGTATAAAAATGATATTACACATATTAACTTTTATTCACGGAAAACATTTGAAATTTTAGCAGTTAAATTAAATCTGAAATTAATAATGGTGGAAGAAAATAAAATGAACAATAACTTATTAATTAACAACATAATATTTTTTAAGAATACTTTATAAAATAAAGTTTAACCCAAAAAAGATACATTTATATATTTTTATTGTGTTTGTTGGCAACAAACACAATAACATAACTTCAAAAATGAAATTCAATTCAATATCAAAATATTTTTTATTAATCATAATTGCTTTTAGCTTCTGTAATTTATTTTTTGGTACAAAATTATTAAGTAAAAATATAGCGAATAATAATTCTTTAAATACTTTAAATACTTTAGATGAAGAAACAGCAAACCTTTCGGGCTTGGTAATCGGTATTTCTGACAAAGAAACTTTGATTGGCGCCACGGTGAAAATTAAAGATGAAAAGTTGGGAGCATACACTAATAAGAGTGGCTTTTTCTCAATCAAAAAGATACCAGTAGGCAAACAAGTAATTATTATTACAAGTGTTGGTTATGAAACTTTGGAGAAAGAAGTAAATTTTGAAAAAGGAGAATCTAAAAGATTAGATTTTCTTCTAACAACATCAAAAAATGTAAAATCAGATGAAGTTTCAGTTTATGCAAATAAATATGAAGACAAAAGACAAATAACTATTAGTAAAGTAAATATCCCTATTGAGCAGCTGAAAGAAATTAGAATCGGCGGAGAAAGTGATATATTTAGGTCATTACAATTATTACCTGGTATATTAACTTCATCACAAATTTCATCAGGATTATATGTTAGAGGTGGTTCTCCAGACCAAAATTTAATTTTATTAGATGGCTCAACTGTTTACAATCCTTCACATTTATTTGGGTTTATTTCAACATTTAATTCAGAAGCAATCAAAGATGTAGAATTAATCAAAGCTGGTTTCCCTGCTGAATATGGTGGTAGAATGTCTTCAGTATTGACAATTACTCAAAAAGATGGGAATAGAGAAAAGTTTGGTGGAAATTTAGGGGTTGGGTTTTTATCTTCCAAAATTTCTTTGGAAGGTCCATTACCCACCGGAAGTGGCTCTTGGTTTTTGGGTGGACGAAGATCATATTTTGACTTATTAAAAAGTTTTGTAACAGAAGACCCTGTTAATCCATTACCTGATTATAATTTTTATGATGTAAATGCAAAAGTTACTCAAGATTTGGGCAAAAACGACAAACTTTTTCTAAGTGGTTTTTTAAGTTCTGACGCTCTTCAGTTTGGTAGTTTTGGCATTAATGTAAATTTAGGGATATCTAATCAATTAGGTGCAATAAAATGGCAACACATTGGAGATGATTACTTTTCGACTGTAATCTTAAGTATGAGTAAATATATCAATAATTTTAATGGTGATAATTCTGGATATAAATTTCTGATTGAAAACTCAATTCAAGATTATTCTCTTAAAGTAAATTTAGAATGGTATAACTCAGATGAACTAACAACAAAATATGGATTTGAAGTAAATAGATACTTTTTTGATTATCTTTCGAATTTCACTGGAGAAACTGATTCAACTCAACAAGGTTCTGGTAATGGCTTTACCAATTTTGGCATAAAAGATAATAATTATGCTTTATTTAGCCAAACAAATTATCAAGTTGATGGCAATACTTCACTACAATTAGGATTACGAGGAACATATTTTGAATTATCAGACAAATATAGAATTGACCCAAGATTTGCATTCAAACATCAGATAAATGATGATATAGCTTTGAAAGGCTCATGGGGAATTTTTCATCAAAATTTAAAGTTGGCAACTCAACCGGATTTTTCATTTTTTGACACTTGGCTTGGGACAGATTCTTCGTTGAACATTAGCCGTTCAATTCATTACATAATGAGTTTGGAGACAAAACCAATTGATGGATATGATTTAAATTTTGATGTTTACTACAAAACATTAGATTTTATTAATGAGTTAAATAGATTTACTTTAGAAATAAGAAATGGACGTGATGCACTTTATGAAGGTAATGGAGTGGCTTACGGTGCAGAGATTTTTATTCAAAAAAGAGTTGGCGACTTCACTGGTTGGGCTGGTTATGGATATGGATTTGTGTTTGGTCAGTTTGATAGTGTCAATAATGGTGCAGAGTTTAGACCTAAGTATGATAGAAGGCATGATGTTAAGTTAGTTGGACAATATAAATACAATGATGATTGGGAGTTTGGTGCCAATTTTACTTTTCAATCGGGTCAATCTTATACAGGTGCAACCTCAATGTTTATGACAAGATTACCTGGTATGAATTATGGAAGAACGAAAATTATTCCATCGGACAGATATGGATTAAGGTTACCTAATACTCACCAGTTGAATGTAAATGGAAGTTATAAATTTGAAATTTGGGGTAATCAAGCAAGGGTAATTTTGGATATTTATAATCTATATAACAGGCGTGATATATGGTTTAGATTCTACGATACTTCTACCGAATCTGGCAGTGTAGAGGTTACAGATGTTAGATTATTACCAATTGTACCTTCACTTTCATTTGAAATGAAGTTTTAATTTCAATATTTGAATTTGAATAAGCAGTATAATTATTATTTTTTAAATTAATTTTCAATTTAAAACTTCATATAAATAATTAAAAATATATAGTAGAGTTTTTTTATTTTGAATAATAATATTTCAGCATAATTGCTTGAATAAATAACTTAAAAATTAAATAAAATTGAATAAAATTAAAGAATTTAAAAGTATTATCAGATTATCAGATTTATTTCTTTTAGTTAAACTAGAAGAAGTGTTTGCTATGTTTATCAAATTAAACACAACTTTATTCAAAACTAATTTATTTAATACTTTTGTAATATTGTTGTCCTTCCTATTTATCTCTTGTAGTAATGAGTTACCAAAATTAAATTATGAAAATTACGAAGCAAATAGTTTAACAAAATTAAATTATTTGGATACAAATCAATTACAGATAATAGCTAAAAACTATTTTTTGGAAGGTCTTAAACTACAAAATCAAGGTTTGTTTGCAGAGTCTATTATTGATTTTAATTTAGCGTATGAATTAGACAATTCTCCAATTATTTATTATTCAATAGCAAAATCTTTATTTGAATTAAATAGAATTGATTTGGCTTTGAGATATTTAGAAAAATTAAACTCCAAAAAGCCAAACTTTATACCAGCTTTAGAATTAACTACTGATATTTTGTTCATTAGCAATGAAATTTCTAAGGCAATAGAAATTCAAGAGATGATTTATAATAAAGTCAAAACAAGAGAAAAGAGATTACAATTAGCAAGATTTTATGAATATATAAATCCCGAAAAATCAATAAAAATCTATGATGAAGAATTTGATAATAATGAAAAGTTGCAATATAGTAAGAGTCTATTGAAATTATATGAATTAGTCAATGACACCAACAAAACAATAGAAATATATAAATTACAATTTATTCAAAGTGCTAATCCTAAATTATCTGAGAAAATTATCAATTATTACGTGAAAAACAAAAAATTTGATAGTTTGATTGTGTTTACAGATTTAGTTGATAAGTCTTTGGATTACGAAAATAATTCAAGTTTATATGAATTTTTATTGGCAAATTTTTTGAATAGTTATATGGATTTCAAAATTCCAGAGAAAGATATCTGTCAACAATTAATTAATAAAATTGATAATAGATTTGAGTTTGAGTGTGAAATAAATCTATTCGCTGGATTTTTATCAGAAAGTATTAAAACAAACTCAAATTACGCAAACACTTCCAATTATTTTGAGAAATCATTAAAGAATTGCAAAAACAAATCCGATATACTTTCTAAAATTACGTATTTTTACTTAAATCAAAAGGACAATACAAATTTCCAAAAATATATGGATTTATATTCAGAGTTTGAAGCAACTGATTATAAATATAGTTATTTTAATTCTTTGTATTATTTTGAAAAGAAAGAATACACAAAAGCTAAGGATTTCGGATTAATTGCAAATAATTTATTAGATTCTAACGTTATATTAATTACACATTTGGGATTAATTTATGATGAACTAAATAAATTTGATAGCACCGAATATTACTATAAATTAGCATTGGCAAAAGATAGTAATTTCACTTTGACTTTGAATAATTATGCATATTCATTGGCTACAAGAGATAAAGACTTAGAGACAGCTAAAATTATGTCTCAAAAAGCGATTGATTTGGACGGTGATAATCCTTCATTTTTGGATACTTATGCTTGGATAAATTTTAAGTTAGGTAATAATGATTTGGCTTTGGAATATTTATTGAAAGCATTAAAATTAGACAATAAATCATCTGTAATAAATGAACATTTGGGTGATGTGTATCTAAAAATGAATAAAAAAGAAGAAGCTTTGAAGTATTACAAGAATTCTTTTGAATTAGATAAAAATATAAATGTAAAGAAAAAAATAGATGAATTAGTTGCAAAATAAAATAAAGTGTAACTTATAAGAAAGTATTTTGTGCTAATTTATATTGTTTTATATTATTTTGTTATATTAATAATTATCAAATATGAATAATTTCAAAATAGTCTTATTTTAGAGATAATTATTTGACGTATTGAAATATAAAATAATAATATAATTAGAGATATTATATTAAGCTCATTTTTTTCTTCTTTTCACAAAAAATAAAAAATACAATTATTTAAGGCAGATATGTTAATAATCGTTGGAATGGTTGTTGTTTTTGCGAGTATGTTAGGTGGGTATGTACTTCACCATGGTAATTTACTTGTATTATTACAATGGACTGAGTTCTTAATTATTGCTGGAGTTGCGATTGGTTCGATGTTAGTTGCTCATCCAATATATGTAATTAAGGGCATAATTTCTGGAATGATGCACGCATTAAAGGGTAATCACATAACAAAAGAATCTTATCTTGAATTATTAAAACTGCAATACGAATTATTCCAATTTGCCAAAAGAGAAGGTTTGATTGCTTTGGAACCTCACGTAGAAAATCCATCAAGTTCATCGATAATATCTTAATATACAAATTTCGCAAATAATCATCATGCTTTGGTATTATTATGTGATACACTCAAAGTAGTATTATCAGGTGGTGTACCGGCACACGATTTGGAAGAATTGATAAGTTTGGACTTAGATGCATTACACGAAGAAGAGCATAATGTAACTGCTGCCTTAACTATGGTATCAGATGCCTTCCCTGGTATTGGTATTGTTGCTGCGGTATTAGGTGTAATTATCACGATGGGTTCAATTAATGCGGGAGCAGATGCAGTAGGTGCAAACGTTGCTGCAGCCTTAGTGGGTACGTTTTTGGGTATTTTGTTGTCTTATGGTATAGCCGGTCCAATTGCCAAAAGTATTGAATATGTACATTATCACGAATCAAAATATTTAAGTTGTATTAAAGCTTCAATAGTTTCATTTGCTAAGGGAGCGCCTGCTGCAGTAGCAATTGAATTTGGTCGTCGATCAATACCACCAGAATTTAGACCTACATTTAGTGAAACTGAAATAGCTGTAAAAGGATAATTTTACAAAATCCTTTTATTAATTTTGATTAACTTAGTTAAATAATAAATATTAATAAATAATTCAAACAAATAAACAACAATAAATGGCAGACGGCGGAAGCAAAAAATCAGGTGAACAGCCTATAATAATCAAAAAAATCATCAAAGGTGGTCACGGTCATCATGGTGGTGCTTGGAAAGTTGCTTATGCCGATTTCGTAACTGCTATGATGGCATTTTTTATTGTAATGTGGATTTTGGCAGCCTCTTCATCGGTCAAAGAAACAATTGTGGCTTATTTTGATGATCCAGGTGCTTTTTCATTTGTAACAGGCAAAATGGCAGTCCCACTTGATTTGGGATTAAAACCTATCCCTGGAAGACGTATGGGCGAAGAGTCTGGCGAAGGTGCTGCTGGTGAGTCAGAATTGGAATTTAGCGGTAAATTAGATGAAAATGCACAAAGTGAATTGATAAAAGAAATTAAGGAAATGGCAGTTAAAGATAGTATAGATAATGCTGAACAACTAAAAAAAGTAGGTAAAACTCTTGAAGAATCAATAGAACAACAGATTAAAGAAAATAAAGAAAATGCTGAATTATTAAATTCTATCAAATTCAATTATACTGAGGAAGGGTTAGAAATAAATTTGGTCGAGACAAGAGAAAATTTATTTTTCAAAACTGGTAGTTCTGATTTTAATGTAGCATCATTGAAATTGATAGATAAATTGGGTAAAGAATTAGGTAAGATGCCTAATTCAATAGAGGTGGAAGGTCACACAGATAGCAAAGCTTATAAAAATGTATATGGATATACAAATTGGGAACTATCGGCTGACAGAGCTAATACAGCAAGAAGAGAACTTGAAAAAAGAGGACTATGGGAAGGTCAAATTAAAAGAGTTTCGGGGTATGCAGACAAAAAATTATTATATCCCAATAATCCTTTTGATGACAAAAATAGAAGAGTAACATTATTCGTGAGATTTATGCAAACAGAAGATATAGTCAAAGAATATACCTCTCAATATGATATATCCGGTGAAGAAATAAAAACCAGCAGCGATAAAAAAGAGAAGAAGTAAATTAAGCTAAAAAATAAATATTAAGCTAAAAATAAAATAAATTCTTGATTATTTAGTGTAATATAAAAAATTACTTTAGAAATATTTTTGATTTTATTCAATCCTCACAAAATTTTAAAATTTATATTATGAATGAGTTAAATAATTTTTTGATAATAAATAATAATGATGAAGAAACATCAGTATTAACCAAAATGATTGCTCATTTATTTCCAATCAATACAATTCAATTTACTGATAATTCAGATGATGCACTTAATCTAATAATTGATGGCTCACAACATAAAATTATAATCTTGAGTGATGAAATTAAAGATTTCAATTATGATAATTTTATTGAAATTGTAAAAAACAAACCTGAATTCAAAAATATATTTTTAATTTTATTGACTGAAAATGATGATTACGATTATTTAGATGATCATTTAAAATTAGGATTTGATGATATTTATTTAAAGCCTATAAAGTTAGGTTACTTTACAACAAGAATAAACATTTCAATTAGAATATTTAAGCAAAAATATTCAATTAGTAAAGAAAATTTTATTCTTAACAAATTAAGCAAAGAGTTAGAAAAAGATTTTGAGGATATGATAAAATTATCATCAAAATTTATGCATTCCAGACTTCCCTTAGCATTCGATATTCTAAATAGAGTAGCGGAAGCATCATCTTGGATTTCAGAACAATTCCCAAATATTGATGAATTAGACAAAAAAGAAATTAGGATTGCTTCCAATTTGTGCTTGATAGGTAAATCATACCTACCGGATAATTTGATTAACGAAAAAGTATTAGTAAATGGAAGACTATTTAATCCTTTGATGAGCCAAGTACCACAAATTTCCAAAGAAATATTCAAGGATTTAGAAAGATTCGCTTCTATTTCACACATTATTTATCACATTTATGAAAACTTAGATGGTTCTGGTATTCCGGGTCATTTATCTGCTTGGAATATACCACTTGGGTCAAGAATTATAAGAGTTTGTTTAGATTTTGAAGAAATGTTAATAGAGGGTAAAACTCAAGAAGAAATTATAAATATATTAGAATCTAGTTCGAAAAGACTTTATGATAATAGAGTGGTTTATTTGTTCCAACAATTTCTAAGAACGAACAAAAGGATTTATGACTTTGACCCAAATGAACACCCAATAAAATTAACTGAATTGAAAGAAAATATGATAATTAGCAGAGATATTTATACAACTTCAAGTATAAAAATCATCTCCAAAGGTACAGTAATTAACCAAAAAATTATTGATATTGTATTTTCTCACATCGCAAATGACCCAATACTTGGGTTTATTTTTATTAAAAATTAGATGAAAATTCTAATAATAAATTTAATTAATTAATAAAATATAAACTAACATCTCAAAACTACAAATAATTTACTAAGTCATAATTTTTAGACTTAGATTATTTGCTTAATAATTTTACACTAAATTTTATTTTCCACGTCTCAACATAATCATTTATTTTTATAAAATGATATAAGTATTTTAATATATAATTGTAAAATTAAACAATTTCTATACTAATAGACTTTAATCAAATGGAATCAATTTTTCAATAAATTTCTGATATGGCAAAATTAAATCCAAAATCAATCAAAAGACCACTACCTTATTTATTAGAGGCGGAATGGAACGATTTTAAGGGTGTAATTTCATTAGAGAATTTGCGTAAAGACTGCCCTTGTGCAGAGTGTACTGGCGAATCTATTGGAAATATTGTTTACTCAAGACCAAAAGAAGTCAAAAATGAACCAGGTGCTTTTGATTTGGTGAATTTAAAACCAATTGGTAACTATGCAATAGCTGCCGCTTGGGCGAATGGACATCAAACAGGAATTTACACTTGGGAAAAATTCAGATTAATTTTTGAAAAATATAATTTAGATGAAAACAGTTTGATGGAATTAGCAGAAAAAAATAAAAAGAATGCAAAGAAAATTCAGCTAAGTGTTTTAAAATAGACTACTAAAATAATGTTATGGAATTAAAGACAAAAATATTAAAGTTAATAGAATCTCCTGAAGTATATTCGGATACTGAAAAAATTGAGTTATTGAATGAGTTTTTGGAAGCATTGAATGACGGTAAAATTAGGTCAGCCGAAAAAGACGGAAATAATAACTGGAATGCAAATATTTGGGTAAAGCAAGGGATTTTGCAGATATTCAAATATAGTAAAATGATTGATATGTCTGACGGGAATTTTGCTTTCTTTGATAAAGATTTGCTCAATACTCAGAAGTTTAGTTTGGAAAGTGGTGTTAGAATTGTGCCAGGTGGCTCAACTATTCGTAATGGTGCTTACGTATCAAAAGGTGTAATTTGTATGCCTCCGATGTATATTAATATTGGTGCTTACGTAGATGAAGGAACAATGGTTGATTCTCACGCATTGGTTGGCACTTGTGCACAAATAGGTAAAAGAGTGCATATTAGTGCAGCTGCACAAATTGGTGGAGTTTTAGAGCCGGCAGGTGCAAGTCCAGTTATAATTGAAGATGATGTGATGGTTGGCGGCAATTGTGGCGTGTATGAGGGTGTTATAGTCAGAAAAAGAGCAGTTTTATCTTCTGGTGTTATTTTGAATGCTTCGACAAAAGTTTATGATTTGATTAACAACAAGGTATTATTTGCACAAGATGGCAAACAATTGGAAATACCTGAGGGTGCTGTCGTGGTTTCTGGGTCACGTCCTATTAATAATGATTTTGGAAGAGAAAATGGATTGTCGATTTATTCTCCATTGATTATTAAATACAGAGACGAAAAAACAGATTCTAAAACTGCATTAGAAGATGCATTGAGATAAGATTTTATTCAAAAATAGATTTTAAAAAATAAAATAATAAATACAAAAATAATAGTAATAAATTTAATTAGTTATGTTTAGTCCATTACCAGAAAAATTCACATATCCTGAATTAGAGAACGAAGTACTTAAGTCTTGGGAAGAAAATAAAATATTTGAGAAGTCTTTAGATTTACGTAAAGGTGCACCATATTATACTTTTTATGAAGGTCCACCTACAGTAAATGGTAAGCCAGGGCTTCATCACATGATGGCTCGAACAATCAAAGATTCTATTTGTAGATACAAAACGATGAAAGGGTTTTATGTCAGAAGACAAGCCGGATGGGATACTCACGGTTTGCCTGTTGAAATCCAAGTAGAAAAGCAATTAGGCTTTAAAAATAAGAATGAAGTTTTGGAATTTGGAATAGATAAATTTAATGAGGTTTGTAAAAAATTTGTTTATGAAAATATAGAAATGGACCATGGTTGGCGAACTCTTACTTCTCGTATGGGTTATTGGGTTGATATGGATACTGCCTATATTACTTGTACAAATAATTATATAGAATCAGTATGGTGGGCATTAAAACAATTTTTTGATAAAGGGCTAATTTATAGAGGATTTAAGGTTGTACCTCAATCCCCCACTATAGAAACTCCATTGAGTTCACATGAGTTATCACTTGGTTATAAAGATGTTAGAGACCCAAATTGTTTTTTAGAATTAAAAATAACTAATACAAAATTTGAAGAATTGAAAGATGCTTCGATATTAGTTTGGACGACTACCCCTTGGACACTTTTTGCAAATGTGGCTTTGGCTGTTGGCAAAAAATATGATTATGCTTTGGTAGAGAATACTATTAAAATTAGTGATACTATTATAACCAAAAAAGTATTATTAGCGAAAGAAAGATTAAGTATATTAGATGGTGAATATACTATAATCAAAGAATTTAAGGGTGAAGAATTATTTGGTACTGGTTACGAACAAATATTTGATTATTGCAAAATAGACAAAAATGAATTTTCAGATGCTTTGACTATTCTTGAAGGTGATTTTGTTACTACTGATAATGGTACTGGTGTGGTTCATTTGGCTCCAGCATTTGGTGAAGACGATTATCAAATGTCTAAAAAATTCAAAATACCATTTTTGCAACCAGTCAGTGCTAACGGACATTTCACAGATGAAATTACTGCTTTTGCAGGAAGAGCAATCAAAAATTTCACTTATGCAACAAAAGTTGAAGGCACTAACGAAGAAATAGTTACGAATGAAGAAGGTGCAGACAAAGATATTATTATAGCTCTTAAACACGCTAAAAAAATATATAGATCTTCAATGGATTATTTGCATAGTTACCCACATTGTTGGAGAACTGGAAATCCGCTTATGTATTATGCTCGTGAGTCTTGGTTTATAAAGTCTCCAGAGTATAAAGATAGAATGATTGAGCTTAATAATACAATTAATTGGCAACCTTCCGAAATAGGAACTGGTAGGTTTGGTAATTGGTTAGAAGAAGTAAAAGAGTGGTCATTATCAAGAGATAGATTTTGGGGTACGCCCCTTCCAATTTGGGTAAATGAAGAAGATAATGAAGATATAATGGCTGTCGGTTCTATTGAAGAATTAAAAAAAGGCTATATATTAGAAAATGGAATTAAGAAATCAGTAAGTGAATTAAGTGATGATGTGATTGATTTGCACAGACCTTTTGTAGATAATGTATATTTTGATATTGAAGGTAAAACTTACAAAAGAGTACACGAGGTAATAGATGTGTGGTTTGACTCTGGCTCTATGCCATTTGCTCAAATGCACTATCCATTTGAAAATCAAGAGCTATTTGCTCAATCTTTTCCAGCTGATTTTATAGCTGAAGGAATTGACCAAACTCGAGGCTGGTTCTATACTTTACATAATATTGCAACTGCTATATTTGATAAACCAGCATTCAAAAACATTGTTGTAAATGAACTAATTTTAGACAAAAATGGTGTTAAGATGTCTAAAAGATTGGGCAATACAATTGACCCATTTGAAATAATGGAAAAATTAGGTGCCGACTCTGTTAGATGGTATTTATATGTAAATAATCCACCTTGGAAAACTACAAAATTTGATGAAGATGATTTGGCTAAAACTGTTATTTCGGATTTCTTTAGATCATTGACTAATACTTATGCTTTTTTTACTTTATATGCTAATATTGATGAGTTTAAAGGTACAGAAACTATTATACCTGTTGAAGATAGACCAGAGATAGATAAATGGATTTTGTCAAGACTTAACTCTTTGATAAAAGACTTTTCTAATTATATGGAAGAATATGAATTAACAAAAGCTCATAGAGAGATACAAAGCTTTGTAATCGATGAGTTATCCAACTGGTATATAAGAAGAAATAGAAGAAGATTTTGGAAAGGTGAAAATGACTCAGACAAAATAGCAGCATATCAAACATTAAAAGAAGTATTATTGAATATAACTTATATGATGGCTCCTAATGCTCCATTTTTGGCTGATTATTTATATACGAGATTACGCACTGAAGAGATGCCAGAATCAGTCCATTTGGTTGATATGCCATTATTTAATGACAAATTAATTGATTTGGACTTAGAAAGAAAAATGGAATTAGCTCAAAGGATAGTTTATATTTCGAGGTCTTTGAGAGAGAAATCAAAAATCAGAACAAGACAACCTTTGCAAAAAATACTTGTTCCGATAAACAGCCCTACTCACAGAAGAGATTTGCAATCTGTGGAAAATATAATCAAAGAAGAGATAAATATTAAAGAAATTTTATACGTTGATGATAAAACTTCTAATATAGTAACTAGGTCTGCAAAAGCTAACTTTAAAACTCTGGGCAAAAAGTATGGTAAATTAACAAATTTATTAGCTCACGAGATTAAAAAGATGTCTAACGGTGATATTCTTGAATTAGAGAGTAAAAATAAATTTATAATTAAATATGATAGCCAAGATTACGTTATAGAATTTGATGACATTGAGATATCTTCTCAAGAGATTGAAGGCTGGTTAGTTGGCTCTGACAGAGGTGTTACTGTTGCTCTCGATACATTTATTTCACAAGAGCTAAAAGATGAAGGTAATGCAAGAGAATTAGTAAATAGAATACAAAATTTAAGAAAAGAAAGCGGTTTCGAGGTAACGGATAGAATTAATACTTATATTATTTTGGAAAATAATAATATTTTGGAATCTATAAATAAATTAGATAATTATATTAAATCTGAAACTTTATCTGAAACAATTACAATTGAAACTTTTGAAAATCCTTTGGAAAATCATTTGGAAAATCATTTGGAAAATGGTTACATTAAAGAAGAATTAATCGAAGACTTTGTTTACCTAAAATTAACTAAAATATAATATAAATTTTAGAAAATTAATTAAGTTATTAACAAAAATTAAATTTCTTTGTTTTTATTTTTATAATTAATTAATATTGAAGAATTTAATAAATATAAATCAAAAATGACTTTTGGAGTTTTTAAAAATGGCGAATAATAATAATAAAATTGAAGAAAATATAGAATCCGAAGTGGAATTAGAAACTATTGAGAAAAAAAGAGGACGTCCTAAAAAAGAGGTCGAAGAAGTAGTAGAATTAGAAGTAATTCCTGTTGAAGAGACTTTTGTTTTAGACCCTAATTTGAGATTTTCTGACGAAGAGTTAGAGGAATTCCGTGCTGTTATTATTGATAGTAAATTAGAGACCTTAGACGAATTACAGATGTTAAAGGACAGATTAGAAGATTTGACTAATTTCGATTCAGCCGAAGAATCTATGATTTACTCGATGCACATGGCAGAACAAGGATCAGAGGCAGCAGAAAAAGAAAAAACTTACGCTCAAATTCAAAGAATAAACGAATATTTGATGAAACTTGAGGAATCATTAGTTAGAATAAACAACAAAACTTATGGTATTTGTAAAATGTGCAACATCAAAATTGCAAAAGAAAGATTGATGGCTGTTCCAATTACTACTTTATCTGCATCTTATAAAATTCATAAAATCTGTCCAACAGATGGAATTGATAGAATAGAAAAAAGAAAATAGTTTTTTTTAAGATATTCATAATCCCTAACTAAAAATATTATATTATTGTTAGGGATTGTTTTTTTATATAACTACAAATAATTAACTTTTTAAAATTAACATTAAAAAATGACAGATATTTCTGAAAATCAAAATAGTTTTTTTAAAACTAATTACTTCCTTTTTTCTTTAACATTATTATTAGTTTTATCTGACCAAATTACAAAATTAATTGTAAAAGGATATAACTTTTGGGGATTTGAACACAAAGGGCTTGAATATGGTGAGAACATAAAAGTATTTGGTGATTTTTTGCAATGGACTTTTATTGAGAACCCTGGAATGGCTTTTGGTATAACATTTGGTTCGGGCAAAATTTTTCTAAGTCTTTTTTCAGTTTTTGCAAGTATATTATTAATCATATTAATACATAAAATCAAGTCATTTAATTATCAAGTAAGATTTGGCTTTACACTAATTTTGTCTGGAGCTGTGGGCAACTTAATTGATAGAGTTTTTTATGGTGTGATATTTAATGAATCGCCATTATTTTATGGAAAAGTAGTAGATTTTATTTTGGTTGATATACCAGATATTAATTTTGGTAATTTATATTATACGCATTGGCCTGTATTTAATATTGCTGATTCTTGTGTAACTTGTGGAGTAGTATTATTGATGTTTTTTAATAATTATATTCCAACTTATGATGAGATTAAATCAGGCAAACCAAATATAAGAAATAATTCTGAAAACTCGTCTAATGTTTTGGATAGAGATGAATTACAAGATGAACAATAAATACTTCAATAGTTTCAAGATGAGGAAAGATAATTATAATTTGAATTGTTATTTGTGATGACAATACAACATATTTTTTGAAAATTAACTTCTTAATTAAATACTTCGAAATGGGTAGCAAAAAAAAATTTAGTGAAAAATTAACTTCATTTCTAGAGAGAAGCAAAGAAATTGAAGATAATAAGGTTAATCCACAAGAAATAATTATCACTGATAAATTATTAGAAAATTACCCAGATTTAATAATAGAAGAGTATAAATTTCTAATTGCCAAAAATCAAGCACCATTAAGATTAGATGTTTTTTTGACAAAGCAAGTATTGAATGCAACGAGAACAAGAGTACAAAAAGCATTTGATAATGATCTGATTTCAGTTAATGGTCAGATTAGCACTAAGGCAAGCAAAAAAGTCATGCCTGGAGATGTGGTAATTTGCAAAATGCTCAAGTATCCCCCAGTTGAGTTAATTCCTCAAGATATTCCAATAGAAGTAGTCTACGAAGACGAGTTTTTATTAGTAGTCAATAAACCCCAAGGTATGGTAACTCACCCTGGTGTAGGTAATAGATATGGCACATTAGTGAATGCAGTGATGTTTCATTTGGGTATTAAAGATAAGTTAGTAATTAATAATTTATCTGATGAAGAGGAAGAAGATGGAGACCAAGATGAAGAAGAAACGGATTCAGTAGTAGAAAATGTGCCTATTGAAAAACTAAATGATTCTAAAGATTCAGATGGTTCTAAACATTCAAAAGATTTAAATAATTTGAATGTTTATGAGGGGCAGAATATAAGACCTGGAGTTGTTCATAGATTAGATAAAGACACTTCTGGATTATTAATTATCTCCAAAAATGTAACTACCCATTCCCTCTTACAAAAACAATTTGCAAATAGAACTATTTCTAGGACTTATCTTACATTAGCATGGGGCTTAATGCCGGAAAAGGCTGGCAGACTAACTGGTGATATTGGTAGATCGAGTTTGGATAGAAAGAAATTCGCTGTTGTTACAAAAAATGGCAAAACAGCAATTACTGATTATAAAGTAAAAGACGAATTTGGATTTGTATCTTTACTTGAATTAAAATTGCAAACTGGTAGGACTCATCAAATTAGAGTTCATTTATCACATAATAAACGCCCTATATTTGGTGATTCGACTTATGGAGGAGATAAAGTATTGTTTGGATATAATTACTCAAATTTCAAACATATTGCAGATAAGTCTTTGAAATTGGCTAATGGTCAGCAAGTTTTGCACGCTCATAAACTTACATTTTTTCATCCAAATCTAAATAAAACCATAGAATTGGAAGCACCATTAAATCCTATAATGCTAGACATACTAGGCTTAATGAATGGATTTAAAAATGAATACTACAAATAGTTATTAATAAAATTTCAACACAATGACCAAATTGAAATAATTAAACATCACTTTACTCAAAAATCTGTAAGTTTAGAGTCGCATATCAATTATTATATTTCCTATTTTTTGACCAGAATCAGCATAAACTAAATTTTCTACAATATCATCAAATTTGATTATTCTATCGATTAGGGGTTCGAAGTCATTATTTTCTGCAAGAGTTTTAAAAAAGTGAAGTTGGGAAGGTGTTTGCTCTGGTATTGGAAATATGATTTTTTTACCACTTTTAAACTTATGAGCGAGAGCCAGAAATGGATTTTGATTTTTATCGCCTAATTCTGTAGAAATATAAATTCCATTTTGTTTTAATATATTTTTACTAAAACGGAATTCACTTTTCCCAACTGCATCGAAAACTACATCATATTTTTGCGTTTCATCTTTAAGCTCTAATTGTGTGAAATCTTGAGATTTGTAGTTAATTAATTCTTCGGGCTTATATTTTTCCATTAAATGGAAATATTTGCTTTCACAAACAATACTAAGACTTGCTCCGTAGTATTTACAGAACTGAATAATTGCAGAGCCAATGGCGCCAGTCCCACCATTGACAATTACTTTAGAATGTTCGTTGATTTTTGCTGCTTTTATACTACTGAAAGCATAATGAATCGCCTCTGACAGAGCTGCAGATTGAATGAAACTGAAGTTCTGGGGTCTAATACAAATATTAGCATTTTCATTTATAGACTTATATTCTGCGTAGGCACCAAAATTTTGGTCATCGAAGCCAAATACTTCGTCCCCTACTTTAAATTTAGTTACTTTAGTTCCAATTTCAGTAATTTTGCCAGCAAATTCACAGCCCAATATTTTTGACTTGGGTTCAAATAAACCACTAAATAATCTTACAATTTTGGGTTCACCTTTGAGATAACCTAAATCAGTTCTATTAACAGAAACAGCATAAATTTTGATTAAAACTTCATTTTCTCTAATTTTAGGAATTGGTTTGTCTGTAATTTTAATTACTTCTGGAGTTCCGTAAATTTCTCTATATGCTACTTTCATACGATATAAAAAGTTTTTGTAATTTTTGGTTGATTAGTTATTCATCAATGCGTTTTTAATAATATCAACATTATTTTTAAGATTATAATTATCGTTGATAAACTTGACATTATTATTACTCAATTCTTTTAATTTTGTTTCATTTTCGAATAAATTTATGATAATATTTGCTTGTTCTGTAGGGTCATCAGTAATAAATAGTCCGTTTGTAAGAGCTGAATTAATTCCATCAGCCGATACTTTTGTAGCAATTACTGGGAGTCCGAGAGACATTGCTTCGAGGATTTTGATTCTAATTCCAGCACCAACAAATAAAGGTGCAATATAAATCTCATTACTAGTTAATTCACTTATGATATCATCTACAAACCCTAGTGAATGAACTCCTTTGTTCTCAATATTTTTGAATTTTTGTGGGATATTTTTACCATAAAGGTATAATTTTGTTTCAGGTAATTTTTTTCTAATTTTAGGCAGAACATTATCTATAAACCAATCAATTCCATCGACATTATGAATCCAATCAAAAGTAGTGGCTATTGCAATTGAATATTTTTTCTTTTTTGAATTTTGTGTACCTTTATTAATATTCCAAATATTTGTGTCCACCCCTGGTAGTATAGTTAGGATATTTTGATAATTACCTATTTTTCGTAAAAATATAGTTTCATTTTCATTTATAGTAAATACTTTATCAAATTTATTGATAACATTTAGTTCATATTTTTTGAGTAATTGGGCTTGTTGTTTTATAAAAATTCTTAGTGGGTTAAATAAAGAAAGATTCTGATAATATCTCTCCCATATTAGATATTCTATATTATATAATCTGAGGAATATTGGTATATTGAGCTTTTCCTTTAATTTTATTCCATATTCAGCCATTGCAGTATGATCACATAATATAGCGTCATATTGGTTTTCATTTATAAGATTTTCTAATTCTGATAAAATACTATTATCAAAATGTTTAGTTAGATATAGTGATTTATTTGATAAAAACGACTTGATTATTTTAGATTTTGTATTAACTGTTGAATGTTTAACTGGGTAGATTTTCCCAATATTTTCATATTTTTTCCAAGTATTTATGTTTTTATCATTATAAAATATTACAATATGTGTTTCAAATATTTTAGTATCTAAACTTTGATTAAGGAACTTAAATTCATTAAAAATTCCAATCTTTCCTCCATCAGTAGGTGGGAATATATTTTGAGGTGATAATTGAAGGATTTTCATTATTAATTACAATTTATTAATTAATTTTATCTTAATTTTTAATTTTAAATATTTTTATTTTAAATAGTTTTTTGAAATAAACTAACTCGCTACTTATATAACTTTTGCCAAAAGTAATTTCTTTATATTTTTGTTTCGATAACGCAACTCTTTCTTTTCTGAAAGTTTTAAAGAATTGATTAATTATCCCAGTAATTCCTTCGATGTAATTAAAAAAGTTAAACCTTAAGACAACAGAATATAATGTAAAAACCAAAAGTATAAATAATGTATTATAAATAGCAATATTGATAGGTGCATATTTGGAATAATATCTTGTAAGTTGGACATAATACATTAATTTTCTGTCTTTAAGATTTCTTGTATTATTATCAGCAACATGAACCACGACTAAATTTGGGAAACAAAATATATTAAAACCATTTAAAATTGCACGTGTCGAAAATTCAATTTCTTCAAATCCAAAATCCCAAAATCCACCAATTTTTTCAAAAACATTTTTTTTAATCATTGTTCCACCACCCATAAAAGTGTTGGTCTTGAAGGAATAATTTTCATCATTGTTTGTGCTTTTATCATAAATATGATTGTACCAATAACTCAAACTTTGTATTTTTGTTTCAAATATTTCACAACCAATTACATCAATTTCTTTACTGTTTTCAAACTGGAAAACCAATTTTTCGAATAAATCGTTTGTTTGAGGATAAGCGTCGTCATCAGTTCGCCAAATCAAATCACCGGTAGCTAAACTAACTCCGTAATTAAATGCATACAAAAAGATATTATCTGGAAAATAGATATAAGTAATTTCAGGGAATTTTGATTTTATCATTAGGTCAGTGCCGTCATCAGAGGCATTATCTAAAAGTATAATTTCAAAATTTTTATAAGTTTGTTCTTTGTATTTATTTAAAGCAAATTCTAATATTTCTTTTCTGTTTCGAGTAAAAATAACTATACTTATCTTCATAATAATGCTTAAGTTCTCTTATATTTTGATTATTTAAAAAAATCAAAATTTATAACATAATTTATCAATATTCTATTATTGGTCCAATTAATTTTATCAATAATATTAGAGAAGCCGTGTTGATAATTTACTTCAAGATAATTGTCAAATAATTTTTCAAAAAATGGTAATTTATAACCAAGTCCAATATTATAATAAACTAAAATATTTGTGTTTGAATTTAGGGTTTTACTTACTTCATTTCTACTTCTTTTAAAATCATTTTTGGGGTCATAATTTGGATCATTTTTATCATTGATAAAAACTCCCCTATCAACTGGCTCAATTATTCTTTCTATCTGACTGAAATTCAAAGTATTAATTTTACCTAATTCAATTCCAGTTGTAAAGTTGAAATTATAGAATAATTCTGTTTGAACATTGAAATCAACATAATAATAAACATACTTAAAATTAGCTAAGTGCTCAAACTTCCCGTCTAATAATTCATCATCAAAGTTTAACAAAGTCGCCTGCTCTCTTCTGAGCTCTACATCGGCAGAAGACAACCCTAATTTTGTAATCAAAAATATTGTTGAATTTAATCCAATTTCTTCAAAAAGTAAATTATCTAAATAAATTTTACCACCCAAACTCAAATTAAACGCTTTTCCGATACCATTGTCGAAATTTCCGTCACAACAAGAGGAGACATCAGGTAATTGATAAAAATTATTATCATTATATATAATTTCTCTACCTATTGAAAACAAAAAAGAATTTTTATATCTTATTTGATTTTGATTATTAGTAGAATTAGTAGAATTAGTAGAATCGACGAAAGTATTTTCATCGATTAATTCTAATGAAATAGCACTATTAAAATTAATAATATTTATAAAATATATATTAAAAATAAAAAATATAATATATATATTACTTTTTGCCAATTTAATTTTATCTTGTTAATGAATCTATTTAAGTTAATCTATTTAATAAATACAAATTAGTCAACCCATATTTATTTTGATAGATAAGGGTGTGTTCCATCTAAAAATCTTTCAACTTCTAGTACATTCTCTTCACTACCAATATACAAAGGAATACGTTGATGCAAACTTGTTGGCTCAATATCCATAATACGTGTTTTGCCATCAGTTGCTCTGCCACCAGCTTGTTCTATAACCATTGCTAATGGATTTGCTTCGTAAACTAATCTCAATTTACCTTGTGGCATAGAATTGTCTGCAGGATAAAGGTAAAGTCCGCCATAAATTAGTGTTCTATGGATATCGGCTACACCAGTACCTATATATCTCAATCCATAAGGTCTCATATCATCTTTGTTATCTTCTTTACCATTTACTTTATTATCTTCTTTTATAAATTGAAAATATTGTTGAAGATTAGGTTCCCATTTGTTGTAATAGCCTTCATTTGTTGAATAATACTTACCTTTTTTAGGAATTTTCACATTCTGATTTGTAAGTAAGAATTCGCCAACAGTTGGGTCATAAGTAAAAACATTAACACCGTGCCCGGTTGTATAAACAAATACAGTACTACTACCAAATAAGGCATATCCTGCTGCAACTTGTTTGTAGCCAGGTTGTAAAACGTCTTCTAAAGTACCAGGTTCTTTTGAGCTTTCGTCAATTCTTTTGTAAAAAGAAAAAATTGTACCAATGGTAACATTTACATCTATATTAGACGAACCATCTAATGGGTCAAATACCATTACATATTTGCCATAGCTATATTTTTTTTGAGGTAATATGATATCTTCACTCTCTTCGGAAGCAAGTAGAGCTAATCTGCCACTTCTTTCCATTGCACTAACAATAATTTCGTGTGCAAATTCATCTAATTTTTTTACTTCTTCACCGTGAACATTTTCTTTATTAGCAAGACCCAAAATATCATTTAGCCCTGCTCTTCTGACATCTCTAGAAACGATTTTAATAGCAAAAGACAAATCATGAAGTAAGTGGGTAAATTCTCCAGTCGCACCTGGGTATTTATATTCTTCTCTTGCTATGTAGTGTTCTAAGGTTACTAATTGTGAAACATTTAAAATTGGCATATAGTTGTAATAATTTTGTTTTTTATAATAAAATTGATATTATTTTCAATAATATTTTGTTTTTAATATTATTTTTATTTTATTATAGAATTATGATTTAAAGTATGTAAATTTTTAACTTATTGAAATAATCTCTAATTTAACTAAAAATCTACAAATATTTTAATTTTAATTAATAAATTTTTAATTAAGTGAATATGAAAGCCACAAAAATAATGTTGATATTAATAGTTTATTTGTTTTATACCTCTTGCAAATCAGAGATGGAAACAAATAAAAATAATAAAATTCCAGAAAATACAGAAAATTCTAAGAATTCTGAATTAAATATTAAACCTAACAAAACAGACAATAAGGTGGAAATATCTAAAGAGGAAGACTTAGCGGTTTTGAATCTTAAAAAAAGTGCGAAAAAGAAAGAATCCAAAAAACAATTTGAGAAATTGAGAGAAACAGCACTCAAATCAGGTATTAAAGAGGAATTTTTTGACGAAATGCTAAATTATGATAAAACAGAATTTAATGAAAAGTATATAAATTTGAATGTAACTAATTTATTTACTAGTTCTGGCAAAGCAGATTATTCAAAAAATTATAATGATATTGCAATCAAGAAGTCAAAAGATTTTTTGAAAGACAATTTCGATATTTTGAGCTTAGTCGAAGCAAAGTATAATATACCAAAAGAATATATAGTTTCAATTCTGTACATTGAGACAAGGCACGGTAATTATACTGGCAATAATCATGTTGTATCTGTATTTTTGACTACTGCTTTGAGTAATAATTCTGAGATAGTAGAAGAAAATATAATGAAACTAACAGAATATTATCAAAAAAATAAAGATAAAATTGAAAAAAATAAGGACTTAGATTATTATCTTGACAAATATATTACAAGAGCAAACAAAAAAGCAAAATGGGCTTTGGGTGAGCTAAATGCATTAGAAAAAATAAATTCCAAAAATACTATTAATATTTTTGAGTTAGAAGGTTCTTATGCTGGTGCATTTGGGTGGTCTCAGTTTTTGCCTTCGAGTTATAATAGTTGGGCAATTGATGGGAATAATGATGAAAAAATTGATTTATTTGATAAAGAAGATGCAATTTTTAGTGTTGGTAATTACTTAATGAAAAATGGCTGGGAGAATAATGAAGACGGTCGTTACAAAGCAATTTTTCATTATAATAACAGCAAAGATTATGTAAATTCTGTTATTACATTAGCAGAAAAAATCAAGGCATAATTTCTAAATACTTTTTAAAATACTTTTGGTAAATTTTTACAAATAACAAGACCTTATCAATTTATTATATTAATAGGGTCTTGAATAAATACAATCATAACTTAAAAATCTGATTTAGATTTAGATTTAGATTTACTTTCACTTTTCAAAATTCTTAATAAACTAAATCCTAATAAACCAAAAACAAATCCCCATCCAAGTATCAAAAATATTAAACCGTCTATTGTTAAAAATTTAAACATTTTATTTCCCTTTTAATCTTATTAAATATTTTTTAATATTTCTAAATTAACTTTAAATTTAACTTAATCTAATGTATTTAATTTATCTAACTTATCTAATTTTCTTCTTTGCCAACCTTTATAGACCATAAAGCATAATAGAATGTATAAGATAACCATAAATATTCTTGCCCCCCACAATGTAGAGTGCGTGCTTGGATCTTTGCCTTCCATAAATAAAGTAGGTAGAGCTTCTTGTATAGTCCAAAAACCAAGTATAAAAATTAAATAAAGTGGAGTAACATATTTTATGATGTATTTAAAAATAACGGGAATTTTTAGCTCAGCACCTTCATTTAATTCTTTCCAACCTTTGTCAATCCCAAATATCCAACCAAATATAATGATTTCGATTAATGCAATTAAAACTAATCCAAAAGTACCAGACCAATAATCCATTTCATCTAAGAAACCATATTTAAGATTAAATATTACAAAATGAACTGAAATTAAAATTGCAATTCCAACAAATACAGTAGCTTTTTTTCGCGAATAGCCAAAATTTTCGGTTAAAAATGAAATTACCGGTTGCACCATAGCGACAGCTGATGTAGCACCTGCAAAAAACAATAAAAAGAACCATGCAAAACCTAAGAAATTACCAAATGGAAGTTTTTGAAAAATTACACCCATTGATACAAATCCAAGATTAAATGAGCCACCTGAGGCAATAACTTGAGTTTCGGCAATGCCAAAGAAGGCAACAGCGATAGGAATTGCAATCAAACCACCTAAAATCACTTCTGCAAATTCATTAATTGAAGCAGTCGCAATCCCATTAAGTACAACATCATCTTTTGGTTTTAGATAACTTGCATAGGCTTGGAGAGTTCCCATTCCGACACTCAAAGTAAAGAAAACCTGACCTGCAGCGGCGAGCCAAACCTTTGGATTTGAAAGTAGTGAATAATCTGGATTCCAGGTATATGCAATACCTTTCCAAACGCTAAATTCTGGCTTGGTGGGGTCTGGAGTACCAATAAATAATACAACTATTGCAATTGCAATTGCAAAAAATAGTAATAACGGCATTGCTACAAGAGCAAACTTTTCAATCCCCCCGCTCAATCCTTTGGATAAAATATAAAAAGTAAATAATAGTGTAATTATTAAAAAAATATACGAAGGAATAATATCTGAAAACGAATTACTATTAATACCTTGAAAGTTGAGTAAAAAGTCTTTCATCATTGTTAGGTCATTCATTCCATTAAATTCACCAGTAAGTGAGAAATAACTAAATGCCAAAGTCCAGGACACTAAAACAGAATAATAAATCATAACTGATGCCGATATAAACAAACCAAATGCACCAATATATTTAGAAATGGGGTGATTCCACATAGAATCAAACATACCGGGTAAGGAACCGTGATTATATCTACCACCGTGCCTTCCGATTGTCCATTCTACCCACATAAGTGGAATTGCTAACAAAATAAAGGCAATAAAATATGGTATCATAAATGCACCACCACCATTTGTAGTAGCTTGTACTGGAAAACGTAAAAAATTACCTAATCCAACAGCATTACCAGCCATTGCCAAAATCAATCCCCATCTTGACGCCCATTGTTCTCTTTTTTGTTCCATTGTCATCAGTTCCTGTTGATAAATCTCAATTTATTTTTTTTAAAATAACTATTTTAAGTAATTTAAATATAATATATATTTTGATAAACTAAAAATTAATTACTATTTTTTTAATAAAAATGTTATTTTTAAATAATTTAATTAACATAATAAAATTAAGGTTTGTCAATAATATTAAAATTTTGTAACTTGTAAATATTAAGTAGTGAAAAATACTAATTTTTTACATTTAAAATAAGACTATAATTGACTTATATTGATTTTTTTGCAAAAAAAGCAATATAAATTACTTGACATATTACTTAAATGAAAAAGTAAAAAAATAAACAAACAAAATTGAAATAGTATTATCAACAAGTTTGTTTGTTAGAAATTACTACAAATTAAATAGAAAATAAACAAAGATATAAATTAATAAAAGGAACGGTAAACTATGTTATCTTTTTTGAGTTCTTCAGTTTTGAATAAAATAGTGGTCGCTGTAACCGGTTTAGTTTTAGTTGGGTTTGTAAGTGGTCATATGTTGGGGCATTTGCTGATGTTTGTAGGTCAAGATGCTTATAATACCTATGCACAAAATCTACAAAGTTTGGGTCCGTTATTATGGGGGATTCGAATTTTTTTGCTAGTATGTGCAGTTCTTCATATAATTGGAACAATCAACATAACGAATAAAAACAAAAATGCGAAAGCTGTGGGATACAATGTCAAAAAATATCAAAACTCTACATTCAGCTCAAGATTTATGATTTATGCAGGTTTGGCAATTTTATTTTTTGTTATATATCATTTATTACATTTTACTTTGGGTGTAGTTAATGCAGATTACTATAACACTTTTGATTCGATGCAAAGGCACGACGTGTATACTATGATGATTATGAGTTTCAAAAATCCTATCATTGCTGTTGTATATTTATTAGCTGTTGGATTTTTGGGATTGCATCTTAATCACGGAATAAAAAGTGTTCTTCAAACTTTGGGATTGAATAAAGACTCAAGAAGAAGTAAGTTTGAATTACTTTCTTTAGTAGCTTCTTTATTTATAACGGTAGGTTATATGATAGTACCGATAGCAATATTATTAGGTTACATAGGAGGTAATTTATAATGATTTTGGATAGTAAAATACCAAGTGGTGATTTAAAAGGAAAATGGGAAAAACATCGTTTTGAGATGAAATTAATAAGCCCAGCAAATAAAAGAAAATTTAAAGTATTGGTTGTTGGAAGTGGACTTGCTGGTGCTTCGGCATCTGCAACAATGTCTGAATTAGGTTATCAAGTAGAAACATTTACTTTTCATGATACCCCAAGAAGAGCCCACTCAATTGCTGCTCAAGGTGGAATTAACGCTGCCAAAAATTATCAAAATGATGGTGATAGTGTTTGGAGACTTTTTTATGATACTATCAAAGGTGGCGACTTTCGAGCAAGAGAAGGTAATGTTTATAGATTAGCAGAGGTTAGTGCAAATATTATCGACCAATGTGTTGCTCAAGGTGTTCCTTTTGCAAGAGAATATGGTGGACTTTTGGCTAATCGTTCGTTTGGTGGTGCACAGGTATCGAGAACATTTTATGCTAGAGGACAAACAGGGCAACAATTATTATTAGGTGCCTACTCTTCACTTTCGAAAGAAATTGGTCGTAAAGCTATTAAATTACACACTCGTAAAGAGATGATGGATGTAATTATTGTCGATGGCAAAGCAAGAGGAATTGTAACAAGAGATTTGGTTACTGGTAAAATTGAGTCTCATTGGGGCGATGCAGTCGTATTAGCAACTGGTGGTTATGGCAATGTATTTTTCTTGTCAACTAATGCACAAGGTTGTAATGTTACATCAACATTTAGAGCATACAAAAAAGGAGCTACGTTTGCTAATCCTTGTTTTACACAAATTCACCCTACTTGTATTCCAGTAAGTGGAGACCACCAATCAAAATTAACTTTGATGTCTGAATCATTAAGAAATGATGGTAGAATTTGGGTGCCAAACCAAAAAGGTGACATGCGTGCTGCCAATGAAATTCCAGAAAATGAAAGAGATTATTATTTAGAAAGAAAATACCCATCTTTTGGTAATTTATCACCAAGAGATATTGCCTCTCGTGCTGCAAAAGAAGTTTGTGATGAAGGTCGTGGTATCGGTTCTACTGGTTATGGTGTATATTTAGATTTTGCTGACGCAATCAAAAGACTTGGCGAAAATGTAATTACTGAAAGATACGGAAATTTGTTTGAAATGTATCAACAAATTACTGGTGAGAATCCATATCAAATGCCAATGAGAATATTCCCGGCTTCTCACTATACAATGGGTGGGCTTTGGGTAGATTATAACTTAATGTCAAATGTACCTGGATTGCACGTAATTGGTGAAGCAAATTTCTCTGACCACGGAGCAAACAGACTTGGTGCATCTGCACTTATGCAAGGTCTTGCTGATGGCTACTTTATTTTGCCTTATACAATTGGTAACTATTTGGCTCAAGCAAATTTAGAAAAATTGGATACTTCACACGGTGAATTCAAAAAAGCTGAAAAAGACGCTGAAGAGAGAATAAATAGCCTTATTAGAATTAATGGCAAAAGAACTCCTACGTCATTCCATAGAGAATTAGGTAAAGTAATGTGGGATAATGTGGGTATGGGCAGAAGTGAAAAATCTGTCAGAACTGCCTTGGAAGCTATTCCTCAAATCAAAGAAGAGTTTTGGTCAAATCTTAAAGTTACTGGCTCCGGAGCGGAATATAATATTGCTTTGGAAAAGGCAAATAGAGTGGCTGATTTTATTGAATTTGCTGAGGTACTGGCTTGGGATGCACTCGAAAGAGATGAATCATGTGGGGCACATTATAGAGAAGAACATGTTCATCCTGATGGTGAAGCAAAAAGAGATGATGAGAATTTTGCTCACGTTGCTGCTTGGGAATATACTGGAGAAGGAAACAAACCTATTAGAAACACTGAAGAGTTAGTTTACGATAATGTTAAATTTAGTGTTAGAAGTTATAAATAAGAAAATAAATTTAAGGCTTAATTAAAATGAAATTCAAATTACATATATGGCGTCAAAAAAATTCTACTTCTCAAGGAAGAATGGAAGATTTTGTTATTGATGATATTAGTCCAGATATGTCTTTTTTAGAGATGTTGGATATTCTGAATGAAGGACTAATTATAAAAGGATCTGACCCTGTTGCTTTTGACCACGATTGTCGTGAAGGAATTTGTGGGACATGTTCATTGACTATTAATGGAGTACCACACAGCCCCAAAAGAGCAATTACAACTTGCCAATTACACATGAGAAGCTTTTCTGATGGCGATGAAATTTTCATCGAACCATTTAGAGCAACGGCTTTTCCTGTGATAAAAGACTTAGTTGTAAATCGTGGTGCATTTGATAAGATTATTCAAGCTGGCGGATACATTAGCGTACGCACAGGTCAAGCACAAGATGCAAACTCTTTGCCTATATCAAAGGTTGCAGCTGATTTGGCAATGGATGCTGCGGCGTGTATTGGCTGTGGTGCTTGTGTGGCGGCGTGTCCAAATGGTTCGGCGATGCTTTTTGTTGCTGCGAAGGTGAGTCAATTTGCTTTATTGCCGCAAGGGCAAGCAGAAAGAAAGAAAAGAGTAGTTAATATGCTAAAAACTATGGATGACGAGGGTTTTGGTGGCTGTTCTAATCACTATGAATGTGAGGCGGCTTGTCCGAAATCTATATCTGTGAAGTTTATTAATAAACTAAACAAAGAATTTATGGCAGCAAAATTCTTCAAAGATGCTGTTTAAATTGAGATAGAGTTGGATTTTAAAATCTATATATCTATATAAAAATGGGACAATATTCTTGTCCCATTTTTTTGTTTTGTTTTGTAATTTTAATAAAAGTCCTGTTGACCCCACCCCGTGAAAATGAATTTTCACGACCAGCCCCGAGGCAGGTATTTAAGAGATTAAAAATGAAAAAAGAGTGTAGTTGAGTGCATTTTTTAAGAGTAGGAAATAAAAAAAGCAAAAAAGAGTGAAATTGAGTGCAATTAGAATTCAGATTGTGAGGTGGCGAGAATTAACTTGACTAATTCTATTTTACGGTCGGAGCTCTCTAAGATTATACAATTATAGTGTTCTAATTCAATGAATTCATCTTTTTGAGGTATTTTGCCAGTATAATTTAATATATAACCACCAAGTGTATCGTACTCATCACTTTCTTGAATCATTAAAGGTAACTCATCGTTTAGTTCACTAATGTTGAGAGCTGCATTGATAATAAATTCATTTTCATTTAGTTTTTCGAAAAGTGGTTTTTCTTCATCATATTCATCTTGAATTTCACCGACAATTTCTTCGATGATATCTTCTAATGTAACCAAACCTTGGGTGCCACCAAATTCATCGGTAACGATAGCAATATGGATTTTTTTGAGCTTGAATTTATCAAGGACAGTCTTTATTTTTTCTTCTTCACTTACAAAAAAGGCAGGTCTAATCAAATCACCCAAAACAAAAACATTAGGATATTGAATAGTTGTAAGAAGATCTTTTGTATAAATTACTCCAATGATATTATCAATAGTTTTGCTGTAAATAGGTAACCGAGAATAACCCTCAGTAATCACCAAATCAACAATGTCGTTTAGCTTCATACTTTGTTCGATTGCAACCATTTTACTTCTTGGCACCATAATTTTTCTAATTGGAGTTTCAGAAAACTCGAAGATATTCTCCAACATTTCTTTGTCTTCTTCAGTAAAGCCACTATGTTCGTTACTTTCTTGAATGAGGTAGCGAATTTCGGCAGAAGTATGTGACTCTGCTTCACCTGAAAGACTTTTAAATCCTAACAATTTCACAATTCGATTAGCAAATCCATTTAATAACCAAATAAACGGCTTAAATATGGTGAAAAATATCACCATAGGAATACTAATAAAATACGATGTTTGTTCAGGTCTTTGGATTGCAACTGTTTTGGGAGCTAATTCCCCAAAAACAATATGTAAAATTGTAATTGTAATAAATGCAAGTGGAAGAGCAATTTTGTGTACATTTGCTGGGTCAATTTCTATACCGAAATATTTTAGAGTAGCAATAATAATAGAACTCACTACGCTTTCCCCAATCCAACCCAAGCCTAATGAAGCGAGGGTTATCCCTAATTGTGTAGCAGATAAATACGAATCTAAATTATTTAAAATGTTGAGAGTTATCTTAGCTAAATTGTTTCCCTCTCTTGACCTAAGCTCAACTTGTGAATGCCTAACTTTGACAATTGCAAATTCCGCAGCAACGAAAAATCCATTGAGAAAAACAAAAAATAATGTTAATATTATATCACCAACCATCATTATACCTTAATAATTTAATAATTTAAGTGATTTTAAATATATTCTATTATCCAAATGAAAAGAAATATAATCGGCGAAAAAGTCTAAATGCTTATGAAATATTTTTTTTTCATAATAATGACCGTCTAATTGGTCGGAAATGTTAGACAAGTTACTGACCAGAGGTACTTCCTCGTTTGGAAGAGATTCTATAGTTTGAACTTCTTGATTTTCTACATTTAATATATTTTGAATCATTGAATTAACAGGTATTTTGTTTTCTAAGTTTTCTAAATTGTCTAAGTTTTCTATGTTGTAAGATTTATTTTTTAGACGAATATTTTCTAATAATTGTAAATATGTAATAGTTTCAATGTCTAATTTAATACTTTTTATTTTATTATCGTAATTATTTTTTAAAGGATTCAAATCTTCTAAATTTAGTATCATTTTTCCATTTTTGATATTATTAATTTTTATAAAATAATTGATAGATGTTAAGTTAATTCTATATCCTAAAGTATCCACCAAATCAATTAAAAATAGACTCAAATTTATGAAAGTATTAACTTCTTTTTTGTCGTTTTGGATAAGATAATATTTTGCAATATCAAAAACTTTATGATTGATATAATCTTTTTTTTGAGTAAAGTCCAAAAATTCGAGAATTAGATAATTTGTACAAATTCTTTCAATTTCTTTGAATACATTTTTGTATTTATATTCAAAACTACTTTCAGTAAGTTGTTGCAAGTCTCTATTATTTTTGAAATAGAAAATTATGTTACTAATTGTAGATGGTTCGATTGAGGCACCAAATTTATTATTTTTTCTATAAGCTCCTTTCGCAATCAAAGATAATTTACCATTATTTCTGGTTAGAACTCTTAAAATTTTACTACTATCACCATATTTTATACCGTTCAAAATAATAGCTTCAGAATTTTCAATAGTCATTTTTTACTTTTTATCTAATTATATTCGTTTTTTTTAGTTAGAGAAAAAAATATTCAATAAAATTATAAATATTTTTTTTCATATTTTACTTATCAATAAAATCAATTTAACTAAATAAAAATAAATAATTTAATTAAGTTTTAAACTAATAATTTCTGTTTGTTTTTGGTAATATATTTAATATTTTTTCAATAATTATAAAAATATATTTTTTTTCATTTGCATAGTATTCAAATTTTACTTAAATTTGTAAACGTTTTAAATATGATATTGATAAATTAATTTTGATAATTAGTTGAACTGATATAAATCGAAAACACAATTCCGAAGTAGCTCAGTTGGTTAGAGCATATGACTGTTAATCATAGGGTCCGGGGTTCAAGTCCCTGCTTCGGAGCAGAAACAAAAAAGCCGTCTCACAAGAGATGGCTTTTTTTATTTGTTTATATTGTTAATTCAAAAATAATCGTAATTTATTTTTTTGAATTTTAATTTATAACAAATATTGCTTCAAAAATTCACAAGAATCTGATTAAATCTTTTTTAATTTACAGTCACGCTTTATTGGGATTTTTTATTATTTTGAGCAATTATTCCTATTCACAAACTAAGATTGTAATGAAAAAGGGGAATAAGTTTATTTGTATTCCCAAACAAATTGATAAAATGACTTTATCGAAGTACAATATTTGAATGGAAAAATAGATACTATTAGAAGAACTTTAATCAAACGTAGAATTAAAGTTTCATTAGATATTCAAACACTTACTGATACATTAAGTAATGTTGTTATAACTGAAATTCAACCAAATTTTTATACAATTTTTCAAAATGAAAAACCTATTAAATTAAATATAAGTGATGTAATCAAAATTGATGAGCATATTCCTTTGCTTGATACTTTAATTGATAATAATAGAAGGAGTATGCTTGGTATTGGAGTATGATATCTTTTTTTATATTATAGTTATGATAATATGTTTTTTGAATCCTCAGGTTTCAGAGCAACATTGTTTTCTATAATTATAGCAGGAGGTATAATGTTAGATTATTATTGGAATTTCCCTGTTACTAATAATATTGAACATAATTTTAGTTTAACTTCAGGACTTATAACTGTTGCTAGTTGGGGCGGTGGTCGTGGAAGTAGTGCAACTTTGAATGGTGCAAGTTATGACTTAAAACTATATTTTTTAATGATTAGAGCTGGTTTAGTTTATGGAATTACTGGATATACTCCCAATGATTTAATTCTTCCGAATGTATCAATTGGCATAGTCTTCAAATTGTAAATTGGTTTTGTTTTATAATTATTTATTAAAATTGTTATTTACTGCTTTTTTATTCAAAAAGAAATATAAAAGCGTAAATAAAATTAGTATTATACTAATAATTAAAAATGGGAACTGGATATTAAAAGATTTAATTATTGGTTGGATTAATATCGGAGAAAAGAACTGTCCAAAATATAAACTTGCTGTAAATAATCCTGATTGTTTTCCCCTTTGGAATTCTGACACGTTTTCTAATAATTCAGTTTTAAGATTTGGAATTACATACCCATTGCCTACTCCAGAGAAAAACAAGCCAATTAAAATCATCATTATTGAATTACTTGAGAATAAAATCAAGTAACCTATTGACCAAATCAAAAATCCAAACATATAAATTTGTTTGTTTGATAATAATTTTCTAACTTTTGAATAAGAGATACTTGCCAAAGAAGATGAAAATATCCATAATGCCAAATAACCTCCAATCTCTTTATTAGACAAGCTAAATAATTTAACTAATAAAAATGGTAGTTGTGTGGGTATCATCAAGTATATTGCCATTACGCAAAATGCCATTACATTTAGCATTATTATATCTTTATTCAAAACTATTTTCGATGGTTTATTTTTAATCTCTGTTGTATTATTTGGTTTAGTTTCATCTAAAAAGAATAATAAACCAACTGCTATAACTAATGAAAATAAATATCCAATGAATGGTAAGTTCCAGCTAATTTCAGCAAGAATACCACCTATAATCAAAAACAACATACCACCAAAGCTCATTAAAGCACCTTGGATTCCCATATATTTGTTAAGCTCATCACCTTTGTATAAATCACCCAAAACAACTATAAAGCCAGACATCAAAGCAGATATTGTCATACCTAATAATGCTCTGCCGACTAAAATTAAATAAATATTATCCAAATAAAACCCTGTAGTACCAGCAAAGGCGTACAAAATACTTGCGATAATTAATACTCTTTTACGACCATATTTTTCTAATAAATTGCCAGCAAATGGTGAAAACAAAGCTAAAAATAATGGAGAAATCGCTAATATTAATTTGGATAAAAATTCAATATTTTCAATTCCAGCAAAATGTTCTGAAATCTTTGGTAGAGCAGGAGCTACTATTGCACCTTGCAATACAGACAGAGTGCTACCAAGCAGTATAAATAAATTTCGAAGTTTAGTATTTTTCATAAGTATTTTTTAAAAACAAAATGGAGACATTAAATAAATGCCTCCACAAAATTAATCAAAAAATTAATCAAAAAAAATTAATTGACCGTAGGGTTAACTCTACGGTTGATGACAATTTGGTATTACAATTTACCATTCACTATTAACCACTAACAATTTACCATTTCTTAAAAGTCATAACCTAATCTTAGACTTGCGTTTCGTTGTAAAAATGTACCACCAAATATCTGATAATGTCTTCTATCTAATAAGTTAAATACATTTAGTCCAATTTTCACAGATTCAGAAATTTTTACATTTGCATTTAAATCAACTACCCAATATTCAGGTACTATTCCCTCAACAGTTCCTGCAATCCAATTAAACTTTTGAACACCACGAACATTCATTCCAATATCCCAAGGTGTAGAAGCATTTTTTTCTTCGTAAGTAGCCCCAAAATTCATTCTATGTCTGCTTGTATTTGGTAGGATTTTATTTATTATAGTATTATTTCCAGATTGAAGAGTATTATCTTCAATTTTTACATCTAAATAAGAATAACTTGCATTAAATAATAACTCATCAGAAATATAATAATTAGCACCAAACTCCAATCCATATTCTGTAACTAATCCAATGTTTGTAACAGTTACTATTGAAGCTACATTACCAGTAACAGGGTCAATAGCTAATCTATCAAATAACAATGGATTTATTGATCTTAGGCGATTTCTTAAAGTATCATTTGCTTCTTGGTTAATACTTCCATCTGCATTTTTGTAGTTAATGTTTGAATAAACATTAGGTGCCAAACTACCCAAAGGATTAGAAATAAAATTTTGTCTTCTATTTACATAGGCATCAACAGTAATAAATAAGTCTTTATTAATTATACCTTTGTAGCCAATTTCGTAAGAAACGGCAGACTCAACATTTACATTTGGATTACCTAAGTTCCAAGAGGAAACAGTATTAGAATTAGTAATTCTTTCTACTCCGAATTGTTGAGCGATTGCACTGTCAATTAATCCAATTGTTATAGGAGCTCCAGCGGGTGAGCGTCTGAATTTATCTCCATAACTTGGGCGTAAGAATGAACGATTTATAGTCCCTCTAAAAGTATGATTTTCGATTGGAGTCCAAACTACTGCTAATTTTGGAGAAAATTGATTTTCAAAAAATGTAGATCTATCAAAACGAGCAGCACCCACAAATTTTAGATTACTTAATACATCGTACTCTAATTGACTATAAACACCACTAAAATTGTTGTGAAGTCCATCAGGAGATAATAAAGGTAATGCTCCAATTATAGATGTATTTACATCGTGGTACTCGTGTGAAGCACCCAAAATCACTTTAAAAGTATTATCAAAATATGCTTCATTCCATTGTGCATCGACTACATAAACATCTGACCTTTCGGCGCTCGAAGCTGGTGCATTCATTACTACTTGTGGTGCAATTGTATTACGTCTATTCCAGTGAGCTTGAACATTAAAATTATCTGAATTTAAGGCAATTCTTGCAAAGGGCTTTTCGACATCTGGAATTAAAATTCTACCAGTTTGATTAACGAAATATTCACCGCCATATCTCGAATAACCCATTTCAGTAACTAAGGTAGTATTCTCTTCATCAAGAATATAATCTAATCTACCAGTAGCAAATAAATTTGTTGCAGTATCGTTTTCTTTTATAAGCGAATCAATATTTTGAATATTACCAAAACCGGCTCTGTTACCTTTGACATCTGGGGCTAATCCACTATATTCCAAACTGCCAAAAGTAGAGTCAATTATAACTCCATTTGCATCTCTAATATAAGTTGCTCTTGTATCTCTTGAAGAAACCCAAGGTTGGTCTTGTCTTGAGTATCCTACATTTGCTTTATAAAATAAATTGTCTGATATTTTCCCAGCATTACGAATATCACCTCTAAACAAATTAAACTCACCCAAAGTAGTAGATACTTTTGTACCCTGAATATCTTGAGGTGCAGATGTAGTAATATTAATTACACCATTATAAGCATTTATACCGTATAAAGCCGAACCAGGACCTCTTACTACCTCAATATTATTTACATCACCCAAATTACTTTGCAACGAGTTCCATTCAACTAAATTTAATAGTGGTGTAGAAGGGTCTCGTCCATCGACTAAAACTAATACACGTCTATTAATTGAATTATTGAATCCACGCATATTAACATTAAAGTCATTCATACCAGATTGTACCACATCAACCCCGGGGAATTTATCTAACGTTCTGGCAATTTGTCCGTGTGAGACAGCTTTTTCAATATCTTTTAATTGTACAACTGAAACGGCTGCGGGAGCTTGAGTGATTTTTTCTTTTCTTCTTGATGCACCATAAACTAATACTTCGTTTGAATTAATGGTAGCAGCATCCATAAATACCTTTAAGTCAGAAGTATTGTTGTCAGTACTAATTTCTAAATCTTTCCATAAAAGTGAAGAAAAAAGTAATACTACTTTTTCGTTTTTAGTTTCAATTCTAAATTCACCTTTTTGATTTGTAAAAGTTTTACTTTTATCATTTTTAATCTGTACTTTTATCCCAGATATTGGTGAATTGTCTGATTTGTCATAAACAACGCCAGAAATATTTGCAATAGCAAAATTTGTAGAATATAAAGCGAGGAAACAAAATATTGCAATAAAGAATTTTGGATTGATTTTTTTAGCAGTTATTTTATTAGGAATATTATTAGAAATATTATTAATTTTAATCATTATAATTTAAATTTTAATTATTTGAATATTGTATAATTTATAAACTTAAATTAATACCTAAATAAATTGAAATCTAACATTTAAAGAATATTAATAACATTTAAAGAATATGAATTTGATTAAATGCAAAAAAAGATTACGATTGTAACCTTTTTTGTAATCTTTATGAAATATTGCTAATTATCTGTGAATACCGCGAGTAGAATTTTTGATAAAATTTATGCAGTCTTGAACATCAGCGAGAGGATTTGGATTATCTTTTAGATATTTATTCATTCCATCTCTATTATTAAATCCAGAAAATAAAAGAATATCATAGAAATTTTCAATTGCTTCAATAGTTTCTTTTTCAAAACCTCTTCTTCTAAGTCCAACTTTATTTATAGTTTCTACTTGTGCGGGTATTCTACCAATTAAAGTGAAAGGAGCAATATCTTTTACAACTTTTACATCTGCACCAATCATAGCATGTTTGCCGACTGTACAGAATTGAGTTATTTTTGCCATTCCTCCCAGAACAACCCAATCTTCGATTTTTACGTGCCCTGCTAATTGTGATACATTAGATATAACAACATTATCGCCAACGACACAATCGTGCGCAATATGGCAATAGGTCATAATAAGTGTATTTTTACCTACGACAGTTTTGCCGGTAGAGACAGTACCTTTATTAATTGTGGCATATTCTCTAACAACAGTATCATCACCAATAAAAGCATAGGTAACTTCATTATTGTATTTCAAATCTTGTGGTGCAGTACCAATCACTGCTCCAGCAGAAACTTTGACCCTTTCACCTAAGCGAGAGCCATTTGCTATTACACAATGCGAGGATATTTCTGAATCGTTACCAATAATAACATCTTCTTCTATAATTGAAAATGGTCCGACTTTTACATTTGAACCGATATGTGCTTTTTTAGAAATTATTGCAGTTTGATGAATCATTTTATAGTAGCCTTATCTAACTTTCTTTTTAACTTTTTGGTCTTAACACTTTTTTAGGTAATAAATTATCATATTAATAATATTAAATAAATTACTATTAATTTGTAAATTTATTTTTATTATTTTTCTACAAGTGCAGCCTGTAATTCTGCCTCAGCAACAACTTTACCCAAAACAATTGCTTTAGCGTCAAAACTAAAAGCATTCATTTTTTTGTGTATTAATTTCACTTCAAAAAATACTTGGTCACCAGGTGTAACAGGTCTTCTAAATTTGGCGTGAGTGATACTCATAAAGAAAGCAATTTTGCCTTTTACATACTCTTCGCCTTGCGACTTCAAAATCAAAATTCCACCTGTTTGAGCCATAGCTTCAAGTAATAAAACCCCAGGCATAATTGGCTTACCAGGGAAATGTCCTTGAAAAAATTGCTCTCCAATAGTAACATTTTTGTAGCCAATGATAGTCTTTGTTGCTGGATCGTATTCAATAATTTTATCAATCATCAAAAATGGGTATCTATGAGGTAGAATGTCCATAATTTGATTTACATCATAAACTATTTTGTCAGTAACTTTATAATCATAAATTTTTTGTCTTTTCTTTTTAAGATAAGATTCACGAATTTTTTTGGCAAATTCGAAATTACTTTTGTGACCAGGTCTCGCAGCTAAAATTTGTCCTTTGATTGGCACTCCTATCAAAGCTAAATCCCCTATCATATCTAATAATTTATGTCTTGCGGGTTCATTTTTGAATCTTAATTCTCTATTATCCAAAATTCCATTAATCCCTGCTTCAGGATTTTTGTCTAATTTGAATATATCTTTAATTTCAGTTAATTCTTCTTCGTTAGTTTCTTTATCAACAATTACAATTGCCGAATCTAAACTTCCGCCTTTAATCAAACCATTTTTATGTAAATTTTGTACTTCTGTCAAAAAACAAAAAGTTCTTGCAGGAGCAAATTCAGTTTCAAATTCTTTTTCAAAATCAAATAATCCAGTATGTTGGCTACCCAAAGCAGGATTATCATAATCAACCATCACGGTTAGTCTATAAGAATCGTGTGGTAATGCAACTATATCTACGCCAGTTTCTTCATTCGTAAATCTAATATTTTCATCAATTTCAAAATAGTTTCTATTAGCATCTAATGTTGTGATACCAGCACTTTTAAGAATATGTACATATTCTATAGAGCTACCATCTATCACAGGTGGTTCATTCGAAGTTAGTTCCATTCTACAATTATCGATTTTCAAACCGACTAATGCAGCCAAAACGTGTTCTACTGTATGGACATTCACACCATTTATGCCAAGTGTAGTACCTCTTGATAAATCTGTTACATAGTCAACTAATGCAGGGATTTCAACAGGTATATCTAAGTCATTTCTTACAAAAACATAACCATAATTAGCTGGTGCAGGTAAAAAAGTAATTTTACTTAAGTTTCCTGTATGTAAGCCTATTCCCTCTAAGGTCACAGTCTGCGATATTGTTGTTTGTTTTTCCATTCTAAAAATGAATTAGTTTGATTTGTCTATTATTTATTTACAAAGATAACTAAATACCGTTAAAATAACATAAACATTGTTAATAAGTTAATATTAAATATGATAAATAAACCTAAGTTTATTATAATCAATAAATTTTAATACAAATTTTATTTAGCCTTTTTCTTCCATTTTTTTTACCCTCAATGAAATGTTTTTGATTTCTTTACTTAAATCTGGAAGATTTCTCAATATTGCTTCAATTCTAAAAGCCTTGCCAGCTTCTTTTATAGGAGAGCCAAAATAAGTACCTTTTTCTAAAATTGATTTAGATACTCCTGATTGAGCAATGATAATAACGTCATCGACTATATCCAAATGTCCCGCCAATCCAACTTGACCACCTAATTTGACGCGTTTGCCAATGTTAACACTACCGGCGATTCCTACTTGTGCTGCCATTGCACTATCTTCACCAATTACGCAATTATGACCAATTTGCACTAAATTATCTATCTTTACTCCCTTGTGAATTTGCGTACTTCCAATAAAAGACCTATCAATTGTAGTATTAGCTCCAATTTCGACATTTTCGTCAATTACAACATTACCAATTTGTGGAATTTTGTTATATTTATTATTGTCTTCGTAATATCCAAACCCATCTGAACCAATAACTGCACCTGAATGAATTATTACATTATTACCTATTTTAGTATCAGCCATAATTGTAACATTTGGGTAAATTATGCAATCATCACCTATTGTTACTCCATTTCCGATATAACAATTTGGGTAAATTATGGTATTATTACCAATTGCAGTGTTAAATTCTAAAATTACATTTGAAGCAATTTGGGTATTTAAGCCAACACTTCTATTTTGTTCCGTATTAGTTTTTTGTGTCTCAAAATATAGTTTATTATACTTGTCAATAAATATACTCAACATTACAATTGCTTTATATGGATTATCTAAAAGAATAAATGTTCTATCTTCAAGATTAATCTCATCAAGATTAATCTCCTCAGAAATATTATCTTTTGATTTGGCTTGGAATTTATCATAATTAGCTTTTGAAATTATTACAATACTTTTCGTTTCTTTCAAATTTTCTTCATATTTGTCATCAGAATAGAAAGTAATTTCATTTTGAGCAGCTAAATCAATTCTATTAAAATTATTAATTACTAAATCTGAATTACCAATTACAGTGAATTCAAAATCATTATTTAGGATTAGCAATATTTCTTGTAAATTTCTTGGAAAATATTTGTTCATTTTGTTTTGTTCTTTATTTTAGATTTTTTTCTTATGTAATTCAAATTCATTTGAATAATCTTTATTGTAATAAACTACTGTTCCAAAGTTAGTTTCTTCAACTGATAATATCCCTTTTTGCACCATTAAATTAAGTACCTCACTTGCTTTATTATAGTCCAAGTTTAGATTAATCGAAACTTCTGTAGGATTTAGCGAATAATCATCTTTTGTAGATAATAATAAAATTTTATTTTCGATATCAGAATAATTCAAACCTGGAACTAATTGATTTTTTTGGTCATTTTCAAATTTTCTTTTTTTATTATACCCGTACACCAATGGAATAATACCTATAAAAAGCATCTGAACAAGTATATTTGAGTCACTTTTATCAAAATAGGTCAATAGACTTGCACCAGTCCAAAATATTCCCCAATAAAAAGAAAACTTGTGTAAAGCAGAGTATTTATTCATACGACAATTAAATTATAAAATCTAAATTTATAAATAGTAAATATTATTCTTCCATAACCAAAATAATAAATTCAAAAGGATTTAGTGGAGCTTCAACAAATATATTTTCTAAATTAGAAATATTTTCTAGATTTTCTTCAGAATTTATCAATTCAAATTTATTAACCAAATCTACAATATCATTTCCTGCTAATATACTATATTTTTTGAATATTTTATTTAGTGATGTCAAATTTTCTAGCTTTTCTCTAAACGAAATTAAATCATTTAATTTCAAATTATATATTTGTTTATCATTTTGGAAATTACCAATAAATAGTAGTTTTTTTGTTTGGAACTCATTTTTAATAATATTTTCTATATAAATTAAAGAGTTTGGATAACTTAAGTAATTGTCCAAAGTATTATATTCATTGGTATTTTCATTAGTATTATCAAATTTATTTTTAGTACTATTTAATTTATCATTAATGAAGTAAATAAATTCTAATATTGAACAATTTTGAATATTTAATTGATAATTATCATTTTGTTTATGACTGAAATTGCAGTCTATTTCTTGCCAATTTAATTTTCCAGAATTAAATAAGGGTAAGTCAAAGTTTCTAAATTCTAATATTTGTTTATCATTAAATCCCAGACCCGTATTTGTTGGATTCATCTCACCTAATTCAAACCCATTATAAATAAAGTTTATTTGTGGCAAAAAGTTAGTAATAGTATATATGAATTTTGAATATAAGTTGTTTTTATTTATATCATCATTATTATCATTACTATTATCAATATTGTTTGAATCACTAACTAATTCATTTTGATTGCGATATGCACTTCTGATAGTATTATGGTTTTCAGATGTTAAAAAGAAATTCTGTTCAAATTCCTTATTACACACTTTATTAATAATTTCTTTAACTTTATAATTAATTTGAGCATCTAAGAAAAAATAACCGAGTGTGGCATTATAGCCATCTTTAACAGATTTATATGAAATATTAAAATTCTCTTCCCAAAAGATAAAATTACTTTTGATATACCTTGCAGAATTAATGATTTGATTTCTTAGCTTTTCTGGTAATGCGTGTCCCATATCAATCATTGCACCATCAATATCATATTTTTTTATATAATGGGGTATAATTTCTGAAATAGTATTCCATAGTTCTTTTACTTCATTTTCTTCTTTAGCTAATTCATTATCATACATTCTGACAGTATTATACGCTACATAATTAAATTTATGATTTTCGTATAAACGAAGATATGCAACATCTTCCCAAGCAGGTTGATTATCATCTGGGGGCCAATCAGCAAATGCAGATGCAATAGTACATTCTTTGTTATTTTCATACAAACCAAATATTTTACCATCAACTCTTGCAACTTTTTTGGGTATTGGAGTAAATAGATTTTGGTGCGTTTCGTGTGGTACAATTAAATTTTTAAAGTCATTATTATCAATTTTTTCTTTAATTTCTTTTAATTCTCTTTTCAAAAATATTGGCGGACCATATTTGGATTCACTCTCTTCATTTTCATTACGAAATTTGACATTTGTTCTAATCCAATAAAACCACTCTGGGTGTTCCATAGCCCAATCATTATCCAAACTTGTAATTCTAAATACAAATTCAAGTACTATTTTGAAATTCAATATTTTAGTTGCTTCGATATATGCTTCGAATTGTTTTTCAGTAGTCAAATCTAATATTTTTTCATTTAGATTCTCGTCAAATTTGTAATAATTTTTGATTGCATAAGGAGAGCCAAGATTGCCTTTTTTGCCAAAATGTCCAATTTCGAAAATTGGTAATAGATAAATAATATTACAACCTAAAGATTGTATATAATTTAATAAGCCAATACATTTAAGAAAAGTACCATTGGAATTAAACTCAGGATGAATATATTCTAAACTAGTTTCTTGAATATTATCATTAGTTTGATTAATAGTTTGATTAAAAGATTGGGCAATATCTAAAAACTCAAAATATATATCGTTTGGATTTACTTTTTTCTCTTTTTTTGATTTTTTGGCATTGCCAAACAAAATTGAGTTTTGATTTTGAGTTAAAGTGATGTTCGTATGGTCAAAAGCTGAAAAATATCTTACAAATAAATTATAAATTGACTCTTTGGAGTTAGATTTTTTGTTTTGCAAAATATTAGAATTACTATTTGGACTTTTCTGAAGACCATTTTCTAAAATTAAATCAATCAAAGTAATGAAAAACAAAAATGGATTAACATTCACAACTTTTGAACTATCCTTATCAATAATAGTATTAATATTAAAATTATGAAGATTATTATTAATTTTAACAGTATTTAGTTTATAAATCTCGAAAGGATTTTCAATTATAAATTTTGGATGTAAATCTTTTTGAATATTAAGAATCCAAACTTTTGGTACTAAATATAATAATTTTTTGCCATTATAATCATCATTTAATTTTACGAGTTGATTTTTGATTAATTTTAAGTTTTCCATTTTTAATATTACTTTTCCTAAATTTACAATTCAAATTTTATTTTTAGAAATTATTATATATCCAAAAACTAAATTTACTTAATTTTATTATTTAATTGCACCTAATTTTTGAACATTTTTACATTGTTATTAAAAAATGAGGTATTTATAAAAAAAATAAAAATATTTTTGTTTTATTTATTTTTTTTATGTAAGTTGTATTTAATTATAAAATAATTAAAAAATTTTTTATAATTAACACAAAATTAAATTTCTTATCCACTAACTATAAGTCAAAATATATATATAATTATTGTACTCATTAATTAATTTCAGTTATAATATTTGAGTTGTCAAATAAAAGTATTAATTTACATTTTTCTTAAAGAATTTGTAAAAAAATATTTTAAAGGTATGGAATACTATACTTCCTAAAAATCTTAATATTATAAATCTTTAACGATAAAAAGGAAAGAGCCTATATGAAATTGTAATACCCATTATTTTGGTATTATTAAGTATAAGATGAGTAGAAATGATTAACTTGACACTTCAAGACATTACTTTACTAGTAAAAAACACTAAAGATTTTGCACAGCTTAACAAAAAAATAGTCAAAGGTAGAACTAAATCAACTTTTGTATTTTTGTTATCGGATATGACTGCACTTCTTATTTCAATGTTAGTAGCAATTGCTGCCAGAGTATATATATACAATGATAATTTAGTATTTGATGAATTATATAATAGTTATTATATATTAGTACCATCAGTTACTTTATTATATCTATCCTTTTTGTACATCAAGGACTTTTACCCTGGGTTCAATATTGATAAAATCGAAGAACTCAGAACTCTCACTTATACTTCATTTACAGTATTTGGTATTGTGGGTATATTTGGCTTTTTGATGAATAACAATATTGTCGATTCAAGATTAGTATTTATAGTATCATTATTGTTGACAGTATTTTTAGTGCCAACACTTAGAGGTATGTCTCGCAAAATATTCTCGAAATATGATTGGTGGGGATTACCTGTAATATTAATTGGTGCTGGCAAACAAACAGAAGATTTAATCTATAAATTAAAACAAAGTCCTGAAATTGGGTTTAAGCCTATTTTAGTTCTTGACGATGATGATAACACTTGGGGTTATATTCATAATGTACCAGTAGTTGGTGGCATTGATATTTTGCCACAAATTAAAGATAAAATTGAAATTGATAATGCTTTATTAAGCGTTTCAAGCAGTACACTTAATCAAACAAATAGTCAAATCGTAAAATATAGCAAGTACTTTACAAATATTACTATTGTAACAAATACCACTGATAATGTAAAATTTTGGTTAAAGAACAAAGATTTAGGTGGATTATTAGGTGTAGAATTCAAATTCAATCTAATGACAAGATCAGCAAGAATTACTAAAAGAATTTTTGATTTAGTTGTTACATCAATACTGATTGTTGCACTTTCACCGTTATTATTATTAGTTGGTATATTAATCAAACTTGACTCAAAAGGTAAAGTGATATACAGACAAAATAGAATTGGTGTAAATTCATTTTACTTTAAGATTTTTAAATTCCGTTCAATGCACACTAATGCTGATAAAATTCTAAATGAATTATTAGAAAGCAATCCTGAAATGAAAGAAGAATATTTAAAATTTAGAAAATTAACTAATGACCCTCGCTCTACTAGAATAGGGAAAATTTTAAGAAAATTCAGTTTAGATGAACTACCACAGTTCTTTAATGTTCTAAAAGGTGAAATGTCATTGATTGGACCGAGAGCCGCTTTGATTGAGGAAAAAGAAGGTTACGAAGGGTTTGAACATATAATATTTAAAGTAAAACCAGGTATTAGTGGACTTTGGCAAGTAAGTATGTCTAATCCAACTATCGAAGAAAGAATTGTTAGTAATTTATATTATATCAAAAATTGGTCAATGTTTTTAGATTTATATATATTTTTCAGAACAATTTTGGTAATTGTTACTGGAAAAAATGACTAATTAATACGTTAATGAAATCATAACTTGTTATTAATTCAATTTAAATTATTTACAATGTCTGAAAATCAAAAAATTAGAACAAAAAGCAATAAAAATCATATTTTTTTATTGCTTTTCTTTTTTGTGTTTTATGTAAATTCTAATTTAACTTATTCCAAAAACATTTTTAAATCATTATTGGCTAATCCTTATGAAGCAAGAGTCGGAACGATTTATGATAATACTAATGATAGGTTGAGATTAGATATTGGGACAAGTTTGGACTTGATGAATATTTATAAAGATAGCAGTAATACATTGAATATTGGTACTGACTTTATGACTTATACAAGACTAAGGTCTGAAGGTAAATTGAAATTCCCTTTAGAAACATCTGATTATTTTTTTGGTATTAATATTTCTGGAAAATATATTTTTGATGATGATATTAGTAATGATATTAATAATAATAAAAATGAAGTTAAAAGTAAAACTAAAACTCAAAATTCCAATTTTTTGGAATATAGAATTAGAATAGCTCATATATCTTCGCATTTAGTAGATGGATACACTAACAATAGTTATGAATTTTTACAATCTCCATTTGTTTATAGTAGAGAGTTTGTGGATGCAGTTTGTGCAATTAATATAGATGATAGTAGGATTTATTTGGGATTAAACTCTGTGTTCTCAACTCAACCCAAAAACTTCACGGCATTTATTCCTCAAGCCGGAATTGAGCATAAAATTAATATATATAATAATTTAGATATTACAGCAGGGTATGACCTCAAACTAATTGGTATAAATAAAATACTAAGAGCGACCAATGCCATTCAAGCAGGTTTTTTGTATGGTGAGCAAGATTCGCCTAAGGTATTTGCTGGTGTATATTATTATGCTGGACCAAGTATGCACGGTATGTTTTATAACAGTATTGATAAATATTTTGGTATTGGTTTCCAAGTTATACCGTAATTATATTTATTAATAATCACATTGTTTTTGATTTTAATTGTTAGTTATATTCAAAAGTTGAGTAACTAACAATTTTTTTTTGTTTTATTACTCTATGAATATTAATATTGGACAAAATTTAAAAATATACTCAAAAAAAAGAAAATAAATAATTAATTGATATTAAATGACTAAAGAATTGAAAGAAACGAATAGCGAAGTTTTAGATATATTGCCTGATGATTTATTACCTGGTGAAATTACTTCTGTTACTGTCAAAGGTGCTAAAGAACATAATTTGAAAAATATTTTTGTCGAAATACCCCGAGATAAAATAACTGTAATTACTGGTCTTTCTGGCTCTGGAAAGTCAAGTTTGGCTTTTGACACAATTTATGCTGAAGGACAGAGAAGATATGTAGAAGGACTATCTCCTTATGCAAAACAATTTTTGGGTATGATGAAAAAGCCAGAAGTCGATTCTATCGAAGGGCTTTCTCCTGCAATATCTATCGAACAAAAAACATTAGGACAAAATCCACGCTCTACTGTCGGTACTGTTACAGAGATTTATGATTATTTGAGACTATTATATTCCAAAATTGGGGTAAGATATTGTATTGAATGTAATTTGCCTGTAATACAAAAAACAACTGATGAAATTACAAATGAAATTTTTAACAAATATGAAAATCTAAAAGTACAAATATTAGCTCCATTAGTTGTTGCAAGAAAAGGACATTATAGAGAATTATTTGAGACTTTAACCAAGCAAGGATTTACAAAAGTTAGAATTGATGGAGAAATTACTGAATTAGAAAATGGTTTGCAAGTTAGTAGATACAAAACTCACGATATTGAAGTTATTATTGATAGATTAGTAGTAGATAATGAGTCATTGATAAGAATGAGAACTGCAATAGAAAGTGCTTGCAAAAAAGGCGATGGTGCTATGATATTACTATCTGAGAAGACAAATAGTAAAAAAGAAGCTTGGGATATTTCGATTTTTAGTACCAAATACTCTTGTCCAAAATGTGATAAAGCTTATGAGAATTTAGCACCTAATTTATTTTCATTCAATTCACCTTATGGTGCTTGTTCTAATTGTAATGGATTGGGAGAGACTTATTATATTGACGAAGATTTATTAATACCAGATAAATCTAAATCTGTTATTGATGGGGGGATAATAATTTTTTCTCCAGAAAGAGATAAGTATTTGATAAATTCATTAAAAGGTTATGCCAAACACCTTGGTATTGATTTGAATTTACCATTTGAGAGCTTTCCCAAACATATCCAGGACAATCTACTATTGGGTGACAAAAACACTAAATTTGACTTGAGTATAAGTCTCAAAAGTGGCAATTCTGTTAGTACAAAAACTTCAAAATTTGATGGAATTATTAGTTATTACGAGAATATTTATAGCCAAGGGAATAGTATTAGCAAGAATAAAATTGAGTCTGTTATGAGCAATACTAAATGCGAAGATTGTTCTGGAAGTAGGCTCAAGCAAGAAAGTATTTTTGTAAGAATTAATAATTATTCACTTGTAGATATTACTACTAAAAACATTAAAGAATCTTTTGATATTTTCAATATACTGCCGAATTTAATTTCAAATAGAGACTTACTTATTTCAAACTTAATCTTTAAAGAAATACAAAATAGATTAGAGTTTTTGATTGATGTTGGTTTGCATTATCTTTCTTTGAGCAGATCAGCAAGGACACTTTCTGGTGGAGAGTCGCAAAGAATAAGATTAGCATCACAGATTGGCTCTAAGTTAGTTGGGATAACTTATGTTTTAGATGAGCCAAGTATTGGATTACATCAACACGATAATTTTAGATTAATAAAGTCATTACAAAATTTACGAGATTTGGGGAATACTCTTATTGTTGTTGAGCACGATAAAGCAATGATTGAACATGCAGACCATTTTATTGATATGGGACCTGGGGCTGGAGTTTTGGGTGGAGAAATAGTTTTAGCCTGTAATCCAAATGATATTAAAAAGATGGTAGAAAGTTCATTAGATAAAACTGAAAATAAAACCAACACTAAATCTAAATCCAAATCTAAATCCAAAAGCAAAACTATTAATAGTACTTTGAATTTGGAGAAATCAATCACTGCAAAATATCTAACTGGTGAAAGGAGAATAGAATATAAATCAATTAGAAGAGAAGGGAATGGGAAATTTTTAAAGTTATTTAATGCAAATGGAAATAATTTAAAAAATGTAGATTTAGTTTTACCGTTAGGCAAATTAATTTGTGTTAGTGGTATGAGTGGTTCTGGCAAATCTACTTTGATAAATGATACACTTTACCCAATTTTATCAAATCATTTTTATCATTCTAAAAGACGAATATTACCTTTTGATAGAGTAGAAGGGTTAGAAAATATAGACAAAATTATTGAGATTGACCAATCGCCAATTGGTAAAACTCCAAGATCAAATCCGTCAACTTATACAGGATTATTTACTCTAATTAGAGACTTTTTTGCGATGATGAGTGAATCAAAACTTAAGGGATTTAAGGCAGGTAGATTTTCATTTAATGTCAAAGGTGGAAGATGTGAAGAGTGTCAAGGTGCCGGACTCAAAAAAATTGAAATGAACTTTTTGCCTGATGTTTATGTGAATTGTGATGTGTGCAATGGACAAAGGTATAACAGAGAAACTCTAACTGTTCATTACAAGGGCAAATCCATTTCTGATGTATTGAATATGACTGTAAGCACAGCATTGGAATTTTTCAAAGATATACCTAAAATCAATGAGAAAATAAGTGCAATCAACGATGTTGGATTGGGTTACATTACTCTTGGACAACAGTCTCCTACTTTATCAGGTGGAGAAGCCCAAAGGGTAAAATTAGCTACCGAATTATCTAAAAGAAGTACAGGTAAAACTTTGTATCTATTAGACGAACCCACTACTGGGCTGCATTTTGAGGATATAAATGTATTGCAAAAGCTATTAGATAAATTAGTGGATAAAGGCAATACTGTTGTAATAATTGAGCATAATTTAGATGTAATCAAATGTGCAGATTGGGTAATAGATATGGGACCCGAAGGTGGTGGTGAGGGAGGAGAGATAGTTGCATTTGGTACTCCGGAAGAGATTGTCAAAAATCCAAGAAGTTTGACTGGTAAATATTTGATAGAAGAGTTAAAATAATATTTGTAACAATAAGTTTATAAATTAAATTATACTTATATAATTAATTTTTATAATTACTTTAGTAAATGAAAGAAAATAATAACACATTTTGCATTTATGATGTGAAAGATGGAAATTTTAGAATGTCTATTTTGGCAGAAGACTTTATAGTTTTGGGTGCCGATTTTAAAATAATGAACACAGAAACTAAAGAAATAATTGAAAATTGGAAATTTACCACAGACAAAGGCAAAAGTGTATATTATGATATAAAAGCATTACCTGACATTTTGAATAAATGTAATGTTTATTGGAATGTTGTTTGTTGTTCATCTAACTCAAATAGATATATGGGCAAAGTACAAATTAAAGTTATGCAAGGCAATAAAACTTTAAAAACAACAACGCCAACATCATATAAGTTAAGAAATTTGCCACCCTGTCAATTAAACGGAAGTGAAGAGTTTTCTGGTAACTTTACCTTTATCAAAAATACTGATATTAATAAAGGTCAATAAATTTTGGTTTTGTTTTTAGATTAGTTCAGTTTAGTGTAGTATAGCTTGACTTACTTTTGATTTACCTCTAAGAAATCGAGTGCGTTATAAATTGCATTATTTGACTGTGCAAATTCTAAGAATTTACCATAACTCACTTCGCTTTTGAGTATCTCTGAATTACCTACCATAATAAATACTTCTTTTGCTCTTGTAAGAGCTACATTCAATTTTCTATCAATTTGATTATCAATTTGGTTGTCAATGGTTTGGGAAATTGATTGTATAGATTTTAATTGTTCTTTATCCTTTACTACCGATGAGAAAAAGATAATATCTCGCTCAGAACCTTGAAATCTTTCGACGGTATCTATCGATATTTCTATTGGTTTGTTTTCTTCATTTTGAAGTTTGAGTATGTCATCAATAGATAGTTTTAGATTAGAATTTTGAATTCTAAATGGCGATATAATTCCAAAAGTTTTATTATTAATTTTATGCTCTTTTTCTTCAAAATACTCAATAAACAAATTGATAATATCTTTAATTATTTTTATTTCGAATGTGTTAAGTTTATTATCGTCAAAGTTTGAGCTGTCTGTATTGTCTGTATTGTCTATATTATTGTTATCAATATTTTTAATATCTTTGACTTTTGCAGTATCAATAAATATTACTCTTTTTGAGAATATAAATTCAATAATTTTATATTTATTTTCTTTAGATAAGTTCTGAGTATTTAAATCCAATGAAGTTTTTTGGTATTTACTCAATTTCAATTTATCGTCATAAAATAAAAAGTTAGCATAATCCATAATGTCTTTGTGCATACGAGCTTGCTCTTCGAGCATACCGTAGTTTTGAGTCCAGTTATTTTTGATATTTAGATTAATCATTCTTTCGAAATAAGAAATTCTAAAGTCAGTCAAACCTATTTCATCTTTGAGTATTGGGTCAATTTCTAATTTTTCTTGAACTGAAATTGCCGGTAATTGTTTCTCATCTCCAATCATTACAAATTTTTCAACATTAGAGAAAATCACACCCATTGTAGATTCTAATATTTGTGAGGCTTCGTCAATTATAGCAATATCGAACTTTTTGACTTCAAACAATTCTGGATTGGTAACCAAAGAAGAAGTTGTTGAGACAAATATTCTACATTTTTTTACTTCTTCTAATATAACATCTAATTTATTCTCTTTGCTGAAAGTTTGAAGGTATCTTAATTCTCCACCACCAGTATTATTTCCAATTCTAAAATATTCATCATTTAAACCCAATGAATTCAGTGCATAACACAACTCATCAACTGCCCTATTTGTAAATGATGTAATTAGGATATTTTGATTTGTATTTTCAAAAATAATCTTTATTAAATACTTTATAAAGTAAGATGTTTTACCACTACCTGGAGGACCTTGTACCAAAAAATAATCTTTATTTACTATCGCGTTTGTTATTAATTCTAATTGAATATCAGACAAAATATTTTCATATTGTTTTAGATTATACTTATTATATACATCTATATTTTTATCTATAATAGTATTATCTATACCAATAAATGTATTAAATTTACGAGACAAAATAGAATTATAAATCAAACTATAGAGCTTTTTGGAGTTTGTGTCTGTGGATTCTGGTATAATTTTCCAGTATTCATTTTCTAAAAAATACTGCTTTTCTACTTGTTTATTTCTAAGACTTACCTTTACCGAATTTTTGTGTAGTTCTTTTATATAACCTTTGAGAATAACATAATTATAAAGTTTCTTAGCATTTGAATTTTCATCATTAGTATTAGAAAAAGAATTTGAACCTACAGAGATAATGACCGAATCCCCAAGTCTTATTGATGAACTTATTTTATTAGATTCATTGATAAATACAATATGTAGATTTTCGAAATCTGAGTTTGTGTAATCAATTTTAAGTGAATTTATTATATTTATATTTTTAGAATTAGAATTATTATCACGATTTGAATTAGAGGCATCTTCCCAATATTTTAGTGCATTTTGACTTGAATTTTGGCTAAATATACCTAAATTTTGTGCATAAGATTCACGATTTATAAACTTAGTTATTTCTTTGAAGTATAATTGATTTATATTATCTAAGTTCTGAATATTATTTATTATTGTTTCAAATTCGTATTTATCAAATTCAAATTTTTGACAATATTGATTTAATGTTAGATTAGTTTTGTTATTATTTCGATTATCTTTATTACTTTCATTAATTTTACTAATAATCTCGTCAAAGAAATTTACATTGCTCAATAGATATTTACGTTCAGCAAAAACAATTTTATTACGTGACTTAATTACTTCTTTTTTAATTTCATTTGAATTTACCGCATCTTTTAGAAATTTATCTTCCAAAACAGAATATAATATCTGCGAGGTACCTGTTCTTTGGGGGAATGTTGAATCCAATAGTAAATTATAACAAGTAACTTGGACAAGATATTGGTAGCTGATTTGCGACCTTACAATTTGATTATTAATTAAAATATTACCTTGACTTTTGTATTTACTTGATTTTAATTCTATAATATTTTTTTTATTATTATCATATTTATCAGTAATAAGCAAATCTAATCTACCCTGAAGCCCATAAATTGGAGAAATAAAAGATGGCTCAATCATCACACTATTTTCACCAATTATATTTTTGAATTTATGTAAGGTCAAATAATGTTTTTTTATATCACTTTCGATATTAAATTTATTATCAAAATTAGTTGTGTAAAGAGATATAAAACTTAATATTTTATTTTTGTAAGATTGTGTAATCAATTCCTCGTAATTTACCTCTTCATTACTTATAATTTCATCTAACATATAATTTACAATATTACCAATTAACAAATATTGATTGGTTTTAGATTTTTTATATTTTGATAAAAAATAATAATCTAAATTAAATTTATTATTTATGTAAGTACTTGCTAATTCTGTTGCATCAAACATTAAATCGGGTTCTAAAACGATATAACTATTTTCGTTGGAAATATATATATTTTTGGTTACCTGATTAGTTTTAATGGCATTGACTTTAATATTATTAAATAACTGACCATAAATTTCATCCCATTCGTTGGATAAAATCAAACAAATTAATTTGTTTTCAATGAGATATTTTTCTAAATTTTCATTTATATTTATAATTTCATTATAGTTTACTTTAATTTTACTAAAATTATTTTTGGATTGTTTGCCAAAACTTTCATAAAAGAACAAATATTTAATTGAGTTTTTGTTGTTTTTGTCTTCGAATCTATGATAAAGAACTAATCCAATTAAATCTACTGTTATTTTGTTGCCTGAGTTTGATTCAATAGAGTTGTTTTCTACCGAATTTTCTACCGAATTTTCTGTTTTATAATCTATTTGATTCACATTTTGACTTACATCATTCTTTGTATTTATGTATTGATATATTGCTTTATAAAACTCAATAATGTATTTCATATAGAAAACTATTTGCTTTTCAGTTAAATTGAGAGCAATTTTTTTGTTTAACTTCTCATTATTCAAAAAAACAAATTGATTAATTTCATTAATAATACTTTGATTTATATTATATTCATTTTGGAGATAAATTATTCTATTTTGGATAAGCGGAAAGGTAATATTATTGACAGAAGTGATAGTTTCAATAGTTTTTTTGAAATTTTTCATCAATTCATCAAACTTCATATCAGGTACTAGGAATTTTTTATAAATTGATTCAATTTCTTTGATTTTTTTTTCAATAATTTCTATTATTAATTTTTCGCTTTCTTTTATGTTATTCATTTTTTAAGTTGTTCAATTTTCTCAATAAAAAAATAGACTGCAACAAATGTTACAGTCTAAAATTAAGTATAAATATTTTTAAAAAAAAATCTAAATATAGTTTATGTTACTTTATTTGATTAGAATTTTATAATATTAGAATCTTGGTTCAAATTCCAATATTTCTTTATAAAGTTCAGCAACAATATCTTCTTCTTTTACATATCTTACAGGTTCACCATATTTAAATAGTAATCCCTTACCTTTTGATGCAGCAATACCGATGTCAGCATCAGCAGCTTCCCCAGGTCCATTTACAGCACAACCAAGAATAGATACTTTAACTGGTTTTTTGATATGTTTTACCAAACCTTCTAATTCATTTACAATAGCGAATAAATCAACATCTAATCGACCACAAGTTGGACAAGATATTATTTCTACTGTTCTTTGTGCAAGTCCAAGAGATTTTAGTATTTCTTTACCAACCTCAACTTCTCTTTCCGGCTCGTCGGTTAATGATACCCTAATTGTATCTCCAATACCTTCTGCCAATAAAGTACCAATTCCAATTGCTGACTTGATTGTTCCAACTCTTGTTGTACCAGCTTCGGTAACTCCTAAATGCAAAGGAATATCAGTTCTTTCAGCAAATAATCTATATGCAGAAATCATTAAAGGCACTGAAGTGGATTTGACAGAAACGACTAAATCTTCAAACCCAAAATCGTGAGCAATTCCGACGTGTCTCATTGCACTTTCAAACAATGCTTCATCGGTTGGATATCCATATTTATCTAATAAATCTTTTTCTAATGATCCAGAGTTTACCCCAATTCTAATTGGAATACCACGCTCTTTTGCTCTGTCTAATACTTTTTTTATTCTTTCTTTTTTACCGATATTACCCGGATTAATTCTAACTGCAGCAATACCAGCATCAATAGCTTTTAGAGCAAAGGTATAATTAAAATGAATATCTGCCACCAAAGGAACTTTTGATTGTCTGACAATCTCGGCAATAGCATCAGCAGCTTCAAGATTGTTAATAGTTACTCTAACTATATCAACTCCGGCTTCTTCGCATCTTTTGATTTGTTCAACTGTTGCTTTTATATCTGCCGTTTTGGTTTTGGTCATTGTTTGGACAGATATTGGTGCATCGCCACCGACTTGTATTCCGCCAACAAAAACAGGTCTTGTTTTTCTTCTTGGATATTTATTAACCACTTCTTCGTGATTTTTTTTTGGTTCAGATTTTTTACTTTCAAGGGTATCTAATCCTACGTACTTTTGATTTTCAGTTATATTTGACATATTAAAACTTAGTATTAGAGTTATTATCTTATGTTATAAACAATAAACAAAGAATATAAAATTAAGTGTCTTTAAATTCAAAATTATTTTATTTATTTATTTTATTTTTTTACTCAATTCAATCAAAATATGCTTTTCTTTTTCAGTCAAATTTTGATATCCAGAGGTATTAATCTTATCTAAAATGATATTAATTTTCGCTTGGGTAATATCTTCCCCATCAATATTTAGAGTAAATTGATTTCTATTTTGAAAATTCTGCTGTTCATTATAATCATTTTCCATTTTTACTATTTTGGGTTGATTATAAACTCTATTCTGTGAATTATTCAAATCATACATTGGCTTTTCATTATTATCGGAAGAATTATAATAGCCAGTTTTATTGAAATTATTATTTTTATCATATTTTTCAAATAGTCTAAAAATACCTAATTTGGGACCAGCTAATAATAAAAATACACCTGTCAAAGCACCAGCAACGTGAGCAAAGTGAGCTACTCCTGAATTTGCAGAGCTAAAACCAGAGAATATTTCAATAGCACCAAATAAAATCACAAAAAACTTTGCTGGGATTGGAATAAATAATGGGAACATCATTACTTGCCTGTTGGGAAAAGTCATACCAAATGCAGCTAAAAGTCCAAAAATAGAACCAGAAGCACCAACAGTTGGGGCATCAGCAGTGAATATTTGTAATAACCCTGCTCCAATACCACAAAAAGTATAATATATTAAGAATTTTCTACTTCCCCAAAGCGTTTCTAATTCTGAGCCGAACATCCATAATGCAAACATATTAAAAAATAAGTGCATTAGACCGCCGTGCATATATTGATATGTAATTAATTGCCAAGGATAAAACTCAGCAGTCAAAATATTATTACTCAATGGCTGTAATGCCATAATATCAAAATATAAGTTATAGAGTGGAAAATCCCCTACTCTAAATCCTTTCAATAAAAATTCTAAAAGGAATACAGCTATATTCACCATTAGAAGTGATTTTACCACTGGTGGTATCATCGAAAAAGGATTGTTGTTTTGTCTATTAAAGTTATTCATAAGTTTAATTTAAATTCAGAATAATTGACGCATAAAATTTTTATTTGTTTGATTAAAACATTTATAATCAAAATAAAAAAGACTGTTCAACAATAAACAGTCTTTTATAATAAATATATATGCTAAGTTGTGATTTTTTTTAAGTCTTATATTTAAATAAAGTCATCTAAAAATTTAACTCTAAAAATTTAACTCTAAAAATTTAACTTTAAATATTCTACTCTAAATATGTGAACTAAGAATTTCCAGTTGATTTTCTGATTTCATCTCTGATTGAAGCAGCCAACTCATAATCTTCATTAAGGATTGCTTTGTCCAATTTATTCTTTAATTTATCTAATCCTTCAAATTGACTACTACTAAAAGGTTTTTCGCTTTTAGGTCTAACATTTGAGTAATTAGAATCTTTGATTTCAGAATTTGTTTCCTCTTCTTCCTCATCAATTATTCCGACCTCATCAAGGATATCTTCTTCAACATAAATAGGCGCATTGCATCTAATAGCGATTGCAATTGCATCACTTGGACGTGAGTCAATTTCAATTTCGCCATCATCAAAACTTAATAAAGCATAGTATGTACTTTCTTGTAAATCAACTATATTCACTTCAGTCAAGGTAACATCCATTGCATTTATCAAAGACTTAAACAAATCGTGTGTCATTGGTCTTGGTGTAGTAAGCTTTTCCATTTCTATTGCAATAGATTGAGCTTCGGTAGCACCAATTAAAATAGGTAATCTTCTATTTCCATCTTCTTCTTTGAGAATCAAAGCAAAGCTATTATTGGAATTAGGTGTCGATATACCCAAGATATTTAATTTTATTTTTCCCATCTTCTTCTATATTCTTCTTCTGTATAATAATCAAAAATAAAATTTATACAATTTTTAATAAATTTTATTTAAAGTTAACAAAAAATATCTAAATATAATTATTTAGGCATATTTTCTATTAATTGAGTCATTTTAGGAAGTACCTCAAATACATCTCCAACAATACCGTAATCACATACTTTAAATATTGGAGCATCTTTATCTTTATTAATTGCCAAAATTATTTTTGACGTTGACATACCAGCCAAATGTTGAACTGCACCCGATACTGCACAAGCTACATATAGATTAGGAGAAACAGTTTTTCCTGTCTGTCCTACTTGTTCGCCGTGAGGTCTCCAACCAGCATCAACAACTGCTCTCGAAGCACCTACTGCTCCGCCCAAAGCTTTTGCTAAATTTTCTACTAAAAAGAAATTTTCTGGTCCCTTAAGTCCTCTGCCACCAGTTACAATTTTTTCAGCTTCGGCAACATCAATTTTACCTTCATTTTTCATAGTATTAGTTACTTTTGCTTTCAAATTATTACTATCAATCGTAACGCTTTTATTTTCAAAAGTAGTATTTACTGTCTCTGATTTAGTTGCAGTGAATATATTTGGTCTAAGACTAAATACTTTTGTTGCTTTGTTTACTTTTACTTTAACAATCGCTTTACCAGCATAAACTGGTTTAGAAGCAATAATTTCATTATTAAATTCTAAGCCCACACAATCAGACACATAACCTGCTTCTAATCTGACAGTTACTCTTGGAGCTAATTCTAAGCCAACTGAATTAGAACCAAAAAGTAATGTATTACAATTATTTTCTTTAGCAAAATCAGCAACAGCTTGAGCTGCTCCACTAACTGAATAACTATTTAAATCAGATGAATTTAGATTTACTAATTGACTAATTCCATATTCTGAAACTAAACTTTTTAAGTTTTCATTACCATTTATAACCACTGCAATTACTTCGTTACCAGTTTTGGTAGAAAGTTGTTTGGCTGCTGTCAAAACTTCAAATGAAACTCTTTTTAAACTATCTTTATTTTGTTCGATAAACGCTAATATTTTACTCATTTTATATCTTCTTTATTTTTCTAAATTATTATAAATTGTTATAAATTATTATAACTAACTAAATAATTAACTAAATTTATTTAGCAATTTTGGATAAATTAAATTACTTTTGCTTCTTCTTGTAACAATCTAATTACTTCTTTGATATCTTCATCAGTGCTACCTAAAATTTTACCAATTCTAGATTTAGAAGGAATCTCCATTGAAATTACTTCAATACTATTACCATTATCGATAGCATTTCTTGTGTCAATTGGTTTAGATTTTGCCTTCATAATTTGAGGTAATTTTGGATAACGAGGTTCGTTGATACCTTTTTGAACACTTATAACGCAAGGCAAGGAAGTAGAAACGACTTCTTTACCACCCTCAATATCTCTTTCGACAGTAACGTCGGTACCAATAATATCTAATTTAGAAACTACAGACACTGAAGGAAGTTGAAGCATTTCTGCAGTCAAAGAAGACACTTGATTAGAATCAAAATCAATACTTTGTCTTCCAAAAATAATAATATCCGTATTTAAACTTTTTGCTACTTCTGCAATATTTTCTGCAACAAAAATTGAATCGAAGTCATCACGAGTTGTTTTGACATGTATCGCAGAATCTACTTCCATTGCCAAAGCAGTTCTTAAAATATCAACATTAGAATCACCACCGACAGTCAATGCAGATACTGTACCGCCAAATTTTTCTTTTAATCTTAATCCTTCTTCAATCGTAAATTCATCATAAGGATTCAAAATGTATTTTACACCAGAATTATCAATTGATTTACCGTTGCTTGAGATATTTATTTTAGTTGCTGTATCTGGAACTCTTGATATACAAACAAGAATATTCATTTATACTCCAATTTATTTTTTAGATTTTTATTTCTTACTAAATTTCTTATTAAATATGAATTATATAAAAAAATTAAATATTAATTCATTTTGAGTTAAGATAAGTTCAGACGAATTAATATTATTATAATTTAAAATAATTTCTAATTTAACATAATAATTAAATTCATATTTAATATTTTCTTTTACAACTAACAAAACTATGATAAAAAAGTAACTCAATATTTGATAATATTTTTACCAAAATAAGATTTACTTTCCATTAATTTATGAATTTCGGGTATTTCTTCAAGTGTAAAAATACTGTTCACCACAGTTTTGATTTTGTTCTCAGCAGTTAATTTTACAAGTTTTTGCAAATGTTTTTTTGTACCATAAGATTGCCCTTGAATAGTAATATTTTTTGAATATAATTTTTGTAAGTCTATATTTGTAAATTTATTTTCAATCGCTCCAATTGTTTTTATTTTGCCATTGTTTTTAATTATCTCAACATAAAATGGAAAATTATCTCCACCTAAATAATCAATAATTAAGTCAATTTTATGATTATATTTTTTAAATATCATATCTTTGAAGTCTAAATCATAATGGTTAAATACTTCATCTGCTTTTAATTCGTGTAAATTATTGATGTTTTTTTGATTTCCAGCAGTTGTGATAACATTAAATCCAAAATACTTTGCTAATTGAATAATATAAGTCCCAACTCCGCCTTCACCTCCAATAATTAATAGGTTTTTTGTCGGTTCATTCTCATTATTTTCATTCTCAATATTTTCATTCTCAATATTTTCATTTTCTATCTGAGATTGATATTCAGATAATAAATTAAATGCAATTAGCCCTGCTGTAGGTAGTCCTGAATATTTCTCTAATTCAATGTTTTCTATACTTTCATTTTGTTTATGATTTGCAATATTTGGGATTTTGACTAATGCACTCATTGGAAGCTTTATATATTCAGAATAACTGCCTTGATAATTTATTCCAATTGTATAATTTTTGTCTCCAATACTAAATTTTGGAAGTGCAATTATTCTGTCACCAATTTTATAATTATGCTCATTATCTTCATCTTTGTCAACAAAATCAAAATCATCAGAATAATTAATTTCTACAATTTCGCCGATAACATCACTGCCCAAAATATGCGGAAAAACGAAAGGTGAAATTTGATTGCTGTTATCTGATTGATAACCTTTCCTTAAAGTTAAATCTATTCTATTAACTGAACTATATAATATTTTGACAATTACTTCATTACAATTTAATTCATTATCATTTGCTTGATTTCTTGCTTTATCACTTAATTTATAACCTGATTTATCTAATATTGGATTTGGATAATCATTTTCAAATTTAAAATTATTATAATCACCGTGATTTTCTAAGATTATTGCTTTCATTGGACATTTAGATTAAATTATGTATGGATTTAATAAAGTCATATTACTTTTATAATTTTGTTAAATTTTAATTTACAATTTATAATTTGATTATGTTAATACCTAAAATTAATGATATTGAAATCGCATATTCACTAATTAAAGATAAAATTCATCAAACTCCAGTTCTGACTAATTCCCATATTAATTCTATCTCAAATAGTAATATTTTTTTTAAATGTGAGAATTTCCAAAAGGTTGGAGCATTTAAGTATCGTGGTGCCACAAATGCTGTAATGAATTTGGTCAAAAGTGGTTATAATGAAATTGTTGCCACTCACTCATCTGGAAATCACGCACAGGCGTTGGCTTTGGCTGCCAGAGAAAATGGGCTCAAAGCTATTATAGTTATGCCCGACAACTCACCCAAAGTCAAAGTAGATGCAGTCAGAGGGTATGGTGCGGAGATTGTTTTTTGCGAGGCAAATATAGAAGCAAGAGAAACTACATTACAAAAAATACTCAAAGAAAAAGAAGCTAAATTTATTCACCCATATACTAATTTTGATGTGATTTCTGGGCAGGGCACTGCCTCATTAGAATTAATCAAAGAAATACAGAACTTAGATATTATAATCACTCCAGTTGGAGGCGGTGGACTACTTTCTGGGACTTTGATTACTTCCAAAGAATTAGACCCAGAAAAAAATAACATCTCAAAAAACATAAAAGTCTATGCCGCCGAGCCAAAAATGGCAAATGATGCTTATATATCTTTCAAAACCAAAAAACGAGTTGAGACCTTCACACCCAACACTATTTGTGATGGACTTAGAACCACAATCGGCGAAATAAATTTTGAAATAATGAATAAATATCTTGATGATGTTTTATTGGCTGAGGAAAATGAAATAATAGCCGCAATGAGGTTAATTTGGGAAAGAATGAAAATAATTATTGAGCCATCTTGTGCTGTTCCTTTGGCTGTGATACTCAAAAACAAAGAAATATTTGCCAATAAAAAAGTCGGCGTTATTCTTACCGGTGGCAATGTAGATTTGGGCAACCTACCTTGGTAGAGTTTGGGCTGAAAATAATAAAGCATTTAAGAGGTTAGTAATGTCACTATCAAAACCGAGAGTTAAGTTACTAAATTAAGCAGAAGTAAATGAACTACGTCTCCTAGCAGAAAGATTTGGTGTAACGCACGAATTAAATAATGAGGTTAAGGGTGGTGTAGACAATTACTTATCTTTCGGAGATTTTGGCTATGGATACAAGAGTTGCACGGAGATTTAAAGTTGATGAGATAGACCAGATTTAAAACAAATAGTTTATTGAAATGTGTATCTGTTTTTTTGATATATGCTAGTTTTTTTCCGCAACTACATTCATAGCTTTATTTCTAGTTATTATTAATTTTGTCATTAAATTATAAATTTACTGGTTATTTGCTGGTGTATTGAGCTAAAAATTCGGCTTTCCAAGATTTGAAGTTACCTTCGATGATTTTCTCTCTTGCTGTTGTTACAAGCCATAAATAAAATGCAATATTTTGTTGAGTTGCCAAAATAAGTCCAAGAATTTCGCCAGCTACAGTAAGATGTCTTAGGTATCCAAGAGTGTAGTTATTGCTGGTATAGTTATCTAATCCTGTATCAATTAACTCATCAGAAAATTTATATTTTTGGTTTTTGATATTGATTTTGCCACGTGTAGTGAAGATTTGCCCATTTCTTGCATTTCTTGTTGGCATAACACAATCAAACATATCCACTCCCCTTTCGATGGATTCTAATATGTTTTCTGGCGTACCAACTCCCATCAAGTATCTTGCTCTATCTTTGGGTATGTAATCTGTACATAAATCAGTCAAATCATACAATAATTCATTCGGCTCACCAACCGATAAACCACCAATTGCAAAGGCGTTAAAATCATATTCGATTATTTCTTGACAATATTCTCTGCGTAAGTTTTCATACATTCCTCCTTGAATTATTGCAAATAATTGTTGTTTGTAGTTATAAATTGGTTCAGTATTTTTGAATTGTATTAAACATCTTTTTGCCCAATCCAAAGATAATTTTGATGAGTTTTTTGTGTACTTTTCATCAGACGGATATGGGACACATTCGTCCAAAACCATCATTATATCACTACCTATGATTCTTTGGGTATCAACTACATTTTCGGGTGTAAATAAATGTTTTGAGCCGTCGATATGTGATCTGAATTCTACTCCATTTTCATTAATTTTTCTGTTATCTTGCAATGAAAACACTTGATATCCACCACTATCTGTTAGAATTGGTTTGTCCCAATTCATAAACTTATGAAGCCCACCAAAGTGAGACATAACTTCATTACCAGGTCTCAAATATAGATGATAAGTATTACCCAAAATGATTTGAGCTTTTAATTCTTTTATTACTCTTTGTTCGAGTGTTTTGACAGTACCTTGAGTACCAACAGGCATAAATATTGGAGTTTGAATTTCTCCCCTATCTGTTTGAAGTACTCCTGCTCTAGCTTTTGAATTAGCGTCAGTTTTGATTAGAGTAAAATTATTAGAATTATTATTAAGTGTTAAATCCATCATTTTGTATAATTTGTTTTTAATTTTGGTACAAGAAGTTTGAATATTAAGTGATAAATTAATAAACTACTAAGAATTCCCAAAGTATCGGCAACTAAATCGTAAATGTCGGAATCTCTACCGGGAACAAAACTTTGGTGAATTTCATCACTTATGGCAAAAGTAAATGATATAATAAAAGTATAAACATAACTTTTGTTCAATTGAATATTAGAGAAATCTTTTTCTGGATTATTTATTCTATCTTCAATATCATTAGTGTTTTGATGATTTTGGGAATTTTGCATTAAACAGAAAATAGGCATAAACAACAATATTCCGTAACCCAAAAATCCTATGTAATGTAATATTTTATCTTTTATATCAAAATGAGATATTATATAAGGAATTGCACTTAAAGAAGATAAATAAATTATAAATATAGAATATAAAATTATAGGTAAAAATAAAAAATATTTTAAATTACATATTTTATGTAGTTGTTTATTATAATTCATTTAATAAATAATAGTTAGAAAAATACTAAAATAGTGTAAAAATGAGTTTTGAAGAATACTTATAAAAAGTTTAACAATTCTATCAAATCACTCGGGGTCAAAGACTCATTAGACTTAGTTTCCGTGTATTTGTCTGCCAAATATGTTTGTAAAATAGAAGCAATAGCAACTGTTTCTAATGTAGTATTTTTATTTGATTTGGGGATATTTTCATTTTTTTTATTTTGCAATTTTTGCACTAAAATGCCTGAAATAAGTCCAGAAAGAAAATCTCCGCTACCAGCTTTGGATAGTCCAGAATTATAATTATTATTAAAGTAATTAGTAAATCCATTTGTAGATAAAGAAGGGAAATATTTAGTATATACAATGATTTCAAAATCATTTGCTAATTTTTGTGAAAAATCAATGTAATTTTCGATTATATAATTATTGATAGATTCTTCATTATTTAGATTCAAGTCGAACATTTCAAAATTTTTGTTGGGATTGTAAATTGATTTAATTAATCGACAAAACTCAAAAATATGGGGTGTGATGATTAATTTAAACCCAAATTTATATTTTTGCTCTAAACTCAAATTATTCAAAATTAATAAACCATCAGCATCTAAGATTATATATTTTTCTTGATTTATTATTTTATAAAACAATAATTCAATAAAATTTAGAAGATGGCTATTTGAACCCAATCCAGGACCAATTAACCAGACATCAGACTTCGAATATTTTTGCAATAACTCTTGAATAAAAATATCTTTTTGGTTTAAATCAAAATCTATAATTTCCTCAAAGTCAATTTCATTTTTAATTACTTCTGGCTTCAAATATTCAAAATTATTACTTTCGTCGGTAATAAAATATACTAATCCAGCACCTATTTTGAGTGTAGTATTTGAGGCAATAATACCTGCACCAGTCATTTCTCTATTTCCAGCAAAGACACAAACACGCCCATAATCAAACTTCGAACTTATATTTTTACGCTTAGGTAATACTTTTCTAAAGGCATCGAAGTCTAATTTGAAATTGAAGTTAAATTGTGTATTCTGTTCTTTTATAAAATCAATAAAAATGTTGGGATAAAATCCTATATCGCAAACTTTTATTTCTCCATAATAATTTTGATGATGATTGAACAACATTCCAATTTTATGCGAAAATAGAGTAAAAGTATAGTCAGTTTTGAAGTAAGTAGAATTATCTAAAATTATTTTTCCGGTATCAACATCAATTCCAGCAGGATTATCTACTGCTAATCTAATTACATTATTCGAAAAGTTTAATTCATTAATAATATTGATTACTTCTTCTGTTTTGCCTTTTAGTTTACTTTTAATGCCAACACCAACAAGGGCTTCGATAATTAGTTCATTGTCATTTATTGAATCAAAGTCAAATATAGATGTGTTATCTCTAAAGACTTCAAATTTATTTATTTGGTTCTGATTTTTTTCTTTTGAATAAATATTGTCATTTTCGTCAATATGAATGTATTCAATTTTTGGAAGAGATTTGGTAAGTGGAATATTAATGTTAAAATGATTTCCATTTTGTAACTGTATTAATTGATTCAATATTGCTAAATTTTGTTTATTGTCTAAAGAAATTTTATCTAATTTACCTATATGTAAAACTGTAATTTTAACGATATTTTCTAAACTCAAAAGATGTTTTACAAGCGAAATTCCATCACCTCCATTATTGCCCATACCAGCTAAAATTAATATTTTTCTTATATTGTATTTTTTAATTATTTCAATTAAATTAATGTAAATATTATAAGAAGCTATTTCCATTAATTGCAAAGAGTTATAATTATATGTATTAATTGCGATAAGATCAACTAATTTGGATTGCTCAGAATTTAGATAAATTTCCATTTTATAAAATAGTTAAAATTAAATAAAAATAAGATTATATGAATTATAATATTAATGAATATATAAAAGGTATAGAATCTCAATCAATAAAGTATTTGGCAAAAGCAATTACTTTATCAGAGAGTAGTAAACCAGTTGATAAAATTGCAAATGAACAAATAATAAATTATTTCTTTGATAAGATATACAAAAGTAATAAAAATCAAAACAATTCTATTAACATCTGTAAAAAGATTGGAATTACGGGAGCTCCGGGGGTGGGGAAAAGTACTTTTATAGAGACTTATGGTTTGGATTTGTGCAATGCTGGTAATAAGGTTGCAGTTCTTACGATTGACCCAAGTAGTAATATTACCAAAGGTTCTATATTGGGTGATAAAACAAGGATGAACAACTTATCGGTTCATAAAAATGCTTTTGTAAGACCATCACCTACATCGGGGTTTTTGGGTGGAGTGAATGCCAAGACACAAGAAGCAATTTTGTTATGTCAGGCAGCAGGTTTTGAGTATATATTAATTGAGACTGTGGGAGTTGGTCAGAGTGAAATAGAAGTAAGAAATTTGGTGGATTTTTTTATTTTATTAATTTTACCAGGGGGTGGAGATGATTTGCAAGGTATCAAAAAAGGTATTGTAGAAATGAGCGATTTGTTGTTAATTAATAAGGCAGATGGAAATAATTTACAAACTGCAAAACTAACAATGAGTGAGTATAAATCAATTTTGGACATGATCAAGTCAACAAAAAGTGGATACCAAAGAAAAATCCAGTTTTGCTCTGCTCTCGAAAAAATTAATATTGATAATGTTATAAATACTGTAAATGAATTTTATCTTGACAAAGAAATTTTAGATTATTTAGAAAACAATGATTTTACAAAAAATTGGGCAAAAAGTTTGTTTTTGAATCAAATGATGGAAAAAGCTAAAATTATTTGGGAAAATAATTATAAAGATTTAGATTTTGAATTATCCCCTTATGAAATAGTTAATATTCTGAAAAAGAAGAAAAATATAGGCAAATAATTATTCATCTAACTTTTTACCGAAATAATCATTCATTTTAGAAATTACACCTTTCTTATCATTGTCATAGATTGGAGTTTTATCTTGTTTCTCTGGAAAATCCTCAATAAATAAAGTTTGAGTAGGAAATGCAAATCTAACATTAAGCTCTTTTGCTAAGTCAATAGCTTGAGTGATAAATAAGCTTCTTGCTTTTAATTCATCATTCCAATTATCAACATCAAAGAAAACATTAACTAAAATATCAATAGACGAAGAGTTTAATCTATTCAAATAAATTTGATATTCATCTTTATTGGTAATAGGATGATTTTTGTGAATGGTTTTTAATCCATTTACATAAGCTTCGATTAGATAAGTTGGAGTATCGTAAGTTAGAGAATAATGTGTGTTGTATCTTCTCATAACTCTTTTGCCCAAATTATCAATTCTCATATCAGCCATTTTACCATTTGGCATAGTAATTAATGAATTATATAATGTTCGAATTCGGGTTGACCTAAGACCAATTTCTTCGACTATTCCTTCGGTACTATCAAATGCTATAAAATCACCAACTTCAAAAGGATGGTCTATGAATATGGTTACAGAGCCAAAAACATTTCTAACAGTCTCTTGTGCTGCCAAAGCCAATGCCAAGCCGCCAATAGATGCACCAGCAAGTAAAGGAGTATAATCCACACCAAGACTACTTACGAAATAGAATGTACCCAATAAAACTAATACACCTTTGATTAATTTTCTACCAAAAGGCACAAGTTGGTCATCTAATCTTGATTTTGTCTTTGCTGTAATATTTTGAAATACTTCAGAAAGTAAATCTGTAATTGACCAACCGAAAATAATAAATAAAATAGGGTAACATATACTTATTATAAAACTAAGTGATCTCAACCAATTTGAAGGTAAAAACAACAAACTAAAAGTATGGTCTAATAAAATTAGTACCATAGTAAAACTAATTGGAGAAGCTATCTTATTAAGATGTTTTACATCTACATCTAAGTGTTTTAATTTTTTTAATAAATTGGAAAAAGTATATTTTAAGACTTTTTTGATAATTCTATAAATCAGAAGACCAAAGAATAAAAACAATATTATTCCTAAATATTGCCACAAAGTAATCCCGAAAAGGTTTTTGTGAAAAATTGATGGAAGTTTGTCTGTTAAATTAACAATTTCAAAAAAATATATTTGATTATATATTTCTTCAACCAGATTTACAGTTTCTTCCGAATATAACCATTTATTATTTATTTTTTCTAAATATAATGTTGGTTCGTTTGAAGATAAAAAGTAAATGTTTTTATTAGTTGAAGTATCTATAAAATTTTCATTATTTGGCACTTGTGATAATTCAATAAATATTTTTTTGGCATCTAATATTCTTTTAAGTTTTATAGAAAAATCTAATATAGTTTTGTTAGATTTATTCCCTTTGAATAATGCTTTTGCAGCTTTATGTGGTTGATAATTACTTATTTGTAAGTTATTCAAATGAGTGTGAAGAGTAGCACGTGGAGAATTTAAATTATTAACTGCTAACATTTCATTATTAGTTAATAATAAGAATCCCAACATTATTAAAAGATATATTTTATTTAAGCTTTTATTCACTCTTAGTAGATTAAAATTGGAAATACCAAAATTCAATTTAATTCACCTGTAATTTTAAAATTATTAGTTTATGAAGAAATAAAAATATGAAATAAATAGCATAATATTTACAAAAGAATTTATCTTAAAACTAATTTTCATAATTTTTATACATTTTGAACGAAATATATAGCTTTGAATTGTTATTTACAGTGAATTATAACTGAATTACAACATTTTTTATTTTTTCATTTAGTTATTTATTATATTTGAATTATTAATAAATACAATCTAAACTTTTTAGTAAAAATATTAATTTAAAAAATATTTTAAATTTTACAAAACTATTAAGTTAAATAAAAAAATTATTACAAATATTATTTTGATATTATGGTAAATAAAGAATTATTTTTGTCAGTCATCTCAAATATCACTCATAATTTTGAAACTTATGAGTTTAGAGACCAACTAACTGTAACTGTTGACAAAAAAGACATAGTTGCTGTGGCGACTGAATTACGAGATAACGAAAATACTTTGTTCGAACAATTAAGAGATGTAACTGCAATTGATTGGTTAAAAGACAAAGATAGGTTTGAGGTAGTTTATATGTTATATTCATTAACATTCAAGCGTAGATTACGCTTAAAAGTTAAAATTGATGAATCAGATATGCACTGTCCATCTGTCTATTCAGTATGGCAATCAGCTAATTGGTACGAAAGAGAAACCTACGATATGTATGGCGTGCTTTTTACAAATCACCCAGATTTTAGAAGATTCTATATGCCAGAAGATTACGTTGACCCAGAAAATGGTGAACCAATTTATCCATTGAGAAAAGATTTTCCTTTGATGGGGATACCTGATTCATTGCCATTGCCTCCGTATCCAGAAAAATATGGTTTCGAACATTAAGTAAGGTGAAATTCTATTTAAAGAGAATTTTGCGAAATAATACTAAAAAGAAGAATTAAAAAAAAAGTGGGCTACAACTCACTTTTTTTGTTTTATTTTCTACTTAACATATTATACGTCAAATCTATATTAAACCTAAATCTAAATTAAATATCGTTGTCAACATCAAGATATAAGTTGTTGTTATTAAAATCTAATCCAGGCATAAGTTGATTATCCATAGCAATGATTTCAATGTTGCCTTTTACTTCTAAGAAATTATTAAATATTGTTTCCAATTGTTTCTCCCTTAGTTTCCAATTTGTATTCATAGCTTTTTTTTCACTATCTATAGCAGATTTCATAACTTGATAAGAATCAAAAATCTTACTAAATCTGTCGTTGAAATTCTGTGAAGTTAAATAATTATAGAGTTTTATAGATTTGTTTTCTATATCATTATTTACTTTTGTTACTTGATTTATTTTTAACATTTGGTCTCTAAACATATTAAGTGCTTCTTTATGATAACCGTACCTACAAACCCATACACCATCTACATTATATAGATGAGTGTTTTCTTTGTCTTTTGGCAAATTAACACTAATAATAATAGCAATTTCAGCACCTTTGACACTTTTATCTTTTGATAATTTGTCTATATATGTTTTTTGAAAGTTAGCTGCATTTTTACATTCAATTATTAATTTACCAATAAAATCATTTTTATGTTGTACATTTACTATAAAATCTGCACCGGTCTCACCTTTTTTCACATCTGATATTGTATCGTCTGCGAATAGCTCGACCAAATCTCTTTTGATTAAATCTTCAAAAGCTTCCCCTTTGAGTTCGACTGTAGTTCTATTTTGTGACTTGCTTAATTCTTCGATCTTACTTTTTTGTCTTTCTAATTCTTTCGTTTTTTCTTCTATTTCAATTCTAAATTTACCTTCTAAAGTATTTTTAACACTTTTTATTTCGAAATCAAACTTTTGTTGTGCTTCAATTTCTAACTTTTGCTTTAAGTCTCTTTCTTTGTTTTGGTTTTCAATTTTAAGTTTTTCAATTTCAATTTTAAGTTTTTCTGAATCATTTTTTTCTTGTTTCAACTTATGGATTTCATCATCTTTTTGTTTTAGTCTAAGTGTTTCTAATTCTTTATTTTCATTTTGGATTTTATTTTTAATTACTTCTGCTAATTCAATTTTATCTCTTTCAAATTGTAGATTCTTTCTGCTAAGTAAATCTTCAATTTCCCTTTTATTTTGATTTTCTAATATTTTTTGAGTTTGTTCTAACTGAATTGCTTTATTTTTTAGATTAAATATCTCATCATCTTTTTTTCTTGTATTTTCATTTTCAAGTTGTTGTTTTATTGCATCACCAATTTCAATTTGATGTGAGCAATTTGGACAAATGATATTTATTGGACTATTATTCATAATTTTTTTCCTTTAATTTACTATATATTTTCTTTTAACATTTTTAATTTTAATTTAATTCTAATATAAATCAAAAAAAGTAAAAATAAAATATTATTTGCGATATTTTAGGTATAAGCTATTGAGTACGACAGAAATTGAACTTAAACTCATCATAAATGATGCTAACATAGGGTCAATTTTTAATCCGTAGCTTACAAACATACCTGTTGCAATTGGAATTGAAATTAAATTATAGATAAATGCCCAGAATAAATTCAAATTAATAGTTGAGACAGTTTGCTTTGCAATTACGAACAATTCATTTAATTTAGTGATGTCAGAGTTTAGAAAAGTAATTTGAGCAACATCAATTGCGATATCATTACCGCCTCCCATTGCAATACTTAGATTTGCTTTAGCCAATGAAGTCGAATCATTTATACCATCGCCTATCATTGCTACAATTTTATTTTCATTTTGTAAATTTAAAGTATAATTATATTTATCTTCTGGTAGCTGTTCTGCTTTATAATTATCGACATTTAGTTCATTTGCTAAGTCTTTGACTGTATTTAGATTATCACCTGATAAAATGTGTGGAGTAATGTTTAGATTTTTGATATTAGTTATTAACTCTTTTGTGCCATCTTTGAGATTATCTTTAATTATAAAAATACATAATATCTTTATATTATTTCCAGATAAACTAAAGGCAAAAACACAAGTATTTCCTTTTTCCGAGTTTGATTGAAAATTCGAGTCCATAATATTAAAATTTTCAATATTATCTTTACTTAAGTTGTTTTTTGATATAATTTCATCTAATAATGTATAATTACCAATGTAATAATTTGAAGATAAATTTAATTTTAAGTTTGAGTTCTTAGTTTCAATAGCAGATTGATTTTCTGATATTTCTATTTTATCTGCTATTTCTACAATTCCCATTATACCTTTGCCAATAATATTTTCAATTTTCAATATTTTTGTACCAAATGTATTTGTATCAAATATATTTTTTGACTTGATATTAATTGTTTCATCTATTTTATTAAGAATTGCAGAAGATAAAGGATGATTTGATTGTGATTCTATTTTTTTGAATATTTCAAGATATTGATTTTTTTCATTTTCAAAATTATAATTAGTATCATTATTGTTGTCATTTGAAGTATTATTTTCAACAAGGGGTAAGAGGTTATCATTCCAAATTATTTGAGTTACAGTAGGTTTTCCGGCTGTTAGGGTTCCGGTTTTATCAAATATGATATCAGTTATGCTATTAGCGATTTCGAAGCTCTCAGCGTCTTTAATCAATATTCCTCTATCACTTCCTTTACCAAGTCCCACTACAATTGCGGTTGGAGTTGCCAGACCTAATGCACAAGGGCAGGAAACAATCAATACAGTTATAAATGAATTTATCCCTTCAAAAATATACTTATTAAACAAAAAATTATTGTCAGAATAATTCAAAGCAATTATAAACCATACGATAAAACTTGACACTGCAATTAAAATTACAATCGGTACAAATATATTTGTAATTTTATCAACTTTTCTTTGGATTGGAGCTTTGGTACTTTGTGCCTTTCTAACACTATCAATCAGATGAGAAAGTAAAGTATTGTTCCCAACTTTTTCTGTAATTGCAATTAAGCTTTCGTTTGTATTTAATGTTCCAGCAAATATACTTTCTCCTTCACTTTTCAAAATAGGAATTGGCTCGCCTGTTAACATACTTTGGTCTATATAAGAAAATCCCTTTATTATTTTGCAATCTGCAGGAACTTTGGAATTTGCCTTAATTAAGATTTTGTCGCCTATATTCAATTTATTTGCGTCAATTTCAATTATGACCTCTTCATTATTTTTACTTTCAATTTTAAAAGCGATATTATTTTGAAGTGCTAATAATTTTTTGACTGATAAATTAGTTTTTGATTTAGCTTTTTCTTCAAAATACTTTCCAATTAATAAAAAAGTAATAATTACAACAGCGGACTCATAATATGTATGGCTCATTAGTCCATATTTAGAAAATATATTAGGCAGAAATGTATTAATTATACTAAAAACGATAGCAAATCCAGTCGACATACCGACAAGTGTATCCATATTTGCTTTTTTTGTTTTCAAAAAATTGAATAGATTTTTATAATAATCACGACCAGAAAATATTACCACTGGAATTGATAATATTAACATAATATAATTAGCGAAGTTATGGGTATGGTAAAACATACCAATAATAGCAATTGGAATGGTAAATATAGTTGCAACAATTGTTTTTAATTTTATTTTGTTGAGTTTATCTATTTCTATTTTTTCTAATAAATCAATTTCATCATTAATAGAATATGAATAGGAGTTTGATTTGAAATTTATATTTTCATTAGTTTGGGTATCGTTTTGTAAGTTGTTTTCATTAGTATCTTCTCTTTTATTGTATACTAATTCATATCCAATTGAGCTGATTTTTTGAGCCAAATCTTCCTCTTGGATTAGAGTATGGAAATACTTAATTTTTACAGAATTTTCGATTAGGTTTACATTTGCTTTGATTACAAATTCAGTATTATTTAATATAGTTTCAACACTATTAGAGCAAGAGGCACAAGTCATACCTTTTACCCCATAAATTTTTTCTGTTAAAACAACTTCAATTTGATTTTTTATAAGTTCAGTTATAACTTTTTCATAATCAAAATTGAGTGATTTGGCTTCAATAGAAATTAAATTTTGAAGTTGTCCATTCATCTGCTCAGTTTTAAAGTTTATTTCTGAAATAAACTCTAAAACACTTTTAATATTTTGCAATACAAAATCATCAATTTTAGTATTTTTTATAGGAATTATATAAGTTTTTACCTTATTAATTTTGATATTTTGAATTTCAATCATAAGTACTCATTCCAATTATAATGAATTTGAAGATTAAATTTTAAGATTTGATTAAGTAGACGCAGTATCATTCAAAAAGATGCAAATTTCTAAACATTCAAAATTAATTAAGTTAAATATTTTGATATTAAGATTAAAAAAATTATATTTGAATTATAATGTAATGGTTCTTTTATAAAAATAAAATATGAAAAAAATATTAATAGCTGAAGATGATGATACAAATTATTTGATACTTTTTAAATTTTTGGATAAATTAAAAAAATATGAATTAGTAAGAGCAGAAAATGGAGATGTAACCTTAGAAAAGTTATCAAAAGATAACTATGATTGCTTGTTATTAGATATGAAAATGCCATTCAAAAATGGATTAGAAATAACTAAACTACTAAGAAGTCAAAACAATAATATACTCATTATTGCAGTTACTGCTTCTGCTATGTTTGGCGAAAAAGAAATTGCAATTACAGCTGGCGTAAATCATTATTTTACTAAACCAGTTGAATATGATAAATTAATAAATTTAATACAGAAGCTATTAGATTAATATTTAGGGTATTTGTAATTAGTTAGTAATTAGTTTCTCATTTTAAAAACAAAATAGCGTATTAGAATACGCTATTTTTGTTTAAAGTTCTTGGTAAAAGTTTTTGGTAAAAGTCCTTGATTTAGCTTTCTAAATTTTCTTTTTACTAAGAATTGAATAAGAATCTTCATTTAATTTAATACTATTGTTTAGTTTGCCTAATTTTTCAATTTCGAGAGTAAAGTCATCTCCATCATTAATCCAAATTGGTGAGAAATCTTTACCATTTTCTTTGGCTTCCCTAACCCAAGTTCCGTTTAATTCTAAATAACAACCAGTACCAACAGTCCCAGAACCGATAACATCACCAGGGAAAACTTCTGCACCATAAGATACTCTTTCGATTATTTCAGCAAATGAAAATGTCATATCTTTAGTATTACCAAGACTTACTTGCTTACCATTATGGAAGGCTTTCATCTCTAAGTCATACATATTTCCTTTTATTTTTGTATTCTCATCATCGACTAAATTTTCGAATAACTCATCTGGCGTAATCATAAATGGTCCTAATGTTGTGGCAAAATCTTTTCCTTTTGCTGGACCAAGATTTAGCAACATTTCTTCCATTTGCAAAGTTCTTGCTGACCAATCATTCATAATAGTATAACCGGCAATATATTCATCAGCAACCTCTGCTTTGATATTTTTGCCTCTATTTCCAATGACTATAGCCCATTCTAATTCAAAATCTAATTTTAATAAGTGGTCCTGTTCGACCAAAATTTCACCTTCGCCGAATATTGACTGGTGATTTGTAAAATAGAATATTGGATATTGATAAAATTCTGGAATCATATCCACTCCTCTATTTTTACGTGCTGATTCTACGTGCTGTTGAAAAGCATATCCATCTCTGCAAGAGGTTGGTTTGGGTATGGGTGAAAGTAATTTTTGGATTTGAGCGGCAGATATTTTGCTCCAAACTTCTGATACTTCTTTAGACATTATGTTGTTATAAAATGCGAATACTTTCTCTTTTTCATATTCAGAATTAAGATAAATCATAATATCATTACATAATTCATAACCAAAAGGTAGCCCAGAATCTTGTAAATCTATTATTATATTATCAAAATGACAGCCAAATCTTATTTCGTTGTTTTTATTCAAAAAGCTTACTAATTTCATATTGTTTTTGTTTTCAGTTAATTATAAATTATGAGTAGTTATATAATTTGTAAATAAATTCTCTACAAAACTAATAAATAAAAAAGAAAATTTTTAATATTATGAAACGTTTTTACAATTATATTAACAACTTAAATAATATTAATTCAAAAACCATAATAATTTATATGTCAAACTTTATTACAAATACAAGTGAACTTAAGTATGAGTTCGAAACTTTCCCTAATCCAAAACCTACAAGAGATTACAGTATTTCTCACACTGTACACGAGTTTACGTCAGTTTGTCCGAAAACTGGACTGCCCGATTTTGGGGTCATTACAATTAATTACACTGCAAATGAGAACTGTTTGGAATTGAAATCATTAAAATACTATTTTTTGGAATTTAGAAATAGAGGTATTTTTTATGAAGCAGTAACGAACAAAATTTTAGATGATTTGGTCGCTGCCTGTGACCCTATCGAAATGGAAGTTATTGCCGACTGGGGAATGAGAGGCGGAATGACTTCAATTATTACTGCAAATTATTTCAAAGATGAAGATAATTAAGATTAACATTAATATTAGAAATGTAATTATATTCATAAATAAAAAGAATAAATAAATAGAATAAAAATAATGAAAGTAAAAATAGGTAAAGATTTTAAATGGGAAATGAGTCATAGATTGACATTTCACAAAGGACCTTGTATAAATATACACGGACATTCTTACAAGATGAGGATAGAAATTGAAGG
>Ga0209284_10000205_pt1 | contig 93270 bp, 60 predicted proteins | sample FRY03_FD_187211 | JGI IMG/M metagenome (GOLD analysis project Ga0209284, IMG submission 187211) | Freshwater microbial communities from Lake Fryxell liftoff mats and glacier meltwater in Antarctica - FRY-03 (SPAdes) (version 2) | ecosystem: Environmental > Aquatic > Freshwater > Ice > Glacier... | reverse complement strand
CGTGCTCCGCCACCCAGCTTGAGAGCCACTGCACTTCTTCCTCATCCACTTCACGTCCCTGAATCACGATTGGCCATTGCATGCTCCCTCTTTGCCATCAAGAAAAGTTGTAGTCCAGCCCTTTTTACAACTTTCGGAGATGCGCCCCTGCGAAAAGGGCGGGGTCCTCCTGGCTTGACACCAACACCATTATTGCGCTGTCCGGCTCATCAATGCCGTCAAAGCCGAATAACGCCAAGTCTCCTTCGACCAGCTTGTCGTAGCGTCCGGTCTCTCCCTCTGGGTCGTGAATGAACTCACCATTGAGGCGCCAGTTCTTGCCGCCGGCCGTGTAGAGAATTTTGCGCGTCAATCTGTGCGGTCCACGACCGCCTGGGCCAAAAACGGTCAGCGAGACCTTGATGTGTCGCATCGCACCCTGAAGGTGTGGGTAGAACTTCTCAATGAAAATGTCGCTGTTGAGATTGATGGCCTTCTGCTTGGAGTACTTGAGGTGGACCTTGAAGAAGGAGAGGTCAGATTGGGTGAGGGCCTTGATTGCCAGTTTCATAATCGACGACGCTATGCTATTCCCGAATTTCAGCCGATCGCCCGAAGCGCAAGTGCCGTCTTTTCAACGGCCGGCTTTGTGCTCGCTGCCGTTCCGCCACGTAAAGCATCGAGAAGTGGCGACGCCAACGCGAAAGCGAACAGCGGCGGTACGGCATTTCCAATCTGCCGCAAGGCCGGGTTCATGGTGCCCGAGAACTTGAACCCGTCGGGAAAGGACTGAAGACGAGCGGCCTCACGTACCGAAAGTACGCGCGCTTGGTCGCTGTCGTAGTGGATGTGGCTGTATGAGTCCTTGCCGAGGTGGGCCATGAGCGTCCTCGCGGGCTCATCGGGCTCCATCTTGCGCCATTTGTTCGGAAATTTGCCCGGGTCATAGGGAGGCACGTACGCGTCCCACATCTCCTGGTAATCTGGCGAGGTCGTGTCGAGGAGCCGTCCCGCGCGTTGTTCTTGCCGCAGCCGTTTGGCGAAGAGCCGCTCAGCCAGGGCGTAGGCTTTGGGGTAGTCGTCTCCATGTTTCATGGCTCTGAAGAGGCGGTAGTCGCGGTCGCTGAGGGACCTGATGGCGTGGTCCCAGATTTGATTATCCGTCTCGAATCCCGGCCAAGTCCGCATGCCTAGTGCGTAGGGCGAGGGCGACACGTCGGCGCGATACGTCACCGCGTGGTCGAATCGACGCGCACCGCGACGTAAGGAGCCATCGAGGTGCCCGAGAATCGCAGGCAGGTCCGCGATTGCCTCGCGGACGCTGACCGGCGGAGGAGAGGTCCGATCTCCAGCAGGAGTCGGCACATAGCGCGTCTTCGCCGCGAAAAGGCAATCGCCGACCACGTGCTTGAGGGCGACATCGCGCGAGCCCTGGTAGCCAGGAGGGAATTCCACACGCCGAAGGGGCTTGGGGAACTCATACCTCACGCCGGCAGTCTTGTGAACGCCTACGAGGATGAAGCGCTCCCTCATCTGCGGGACCCCGTAATTTGCGGAATTGAGCAGCGAGTAGTAGCAGAGGTAACCCATCGATTCGAGAATCTCGCAGACTTCCTCCGCGAGGTTGTGCCCCCCGAAGTTCAGAATATCGGGCACGTTCTCCATCAGGAGCGCCACAGGCTTGAGCGCTTTGACGTACTGAAGATAAGGCAGATAGAGCTGGGCGCGGGGGTCGTGGCGATAGGCCTCCGGATGATCGTGGACTTCACGCAGCTTTGCGCGCCCGACGCGCGTAAATGCCGGGCATGGCGGACCTCCTACGAGGATGTCCACCTCGCGATCTGGGAACTCGGCGCCGTACATCCTCATCAGGTCGAATGGACCGATTGCTGTAATGTCCTTAGCGCGTGCGTGGGTCTCCAAGAGCTCGCCGCTTAGATGTCGATGAAAATTGATGGCGTGTGAGCGCGCGGCGTGCTCGTCAAATTCGACACCTCCGACGACTTCGCATCCAGCCCTTTGAAAGCCGAGCGTCAGACCCCCGCATCCGGAGAACAGATCAAGAAGGCGGGGTGGCCCGCCTTTCCGAATTCTCCGTAATTTTTCTTCCATGATGTTCATATGAAAAAAATCCTAAGCGTTACTGGATCTTCGGGTCCACTTTTTCGTCGTACGTTGTCGCTCCTTGATCCGCATCACCGTCGGATCGTCCAAGTGCACCTCGTGCCTCAGCTCTAGCGTGCCCGCCTCGTCCACTGCCTCGACGTACTCAACGCGCCAAGCGGCGCGCGCCTCGTCGTCGGCTCCATCGAGAACCGCCAAGATTCGCTCTGCGACACCCGAGGGCGACCCGAGAACTTCGTGCTCCCAAAAACGCAGTGCGCTCCAGCCGCTGTCTATTAGGGCTCGATGCTGCCGCTGGTCGCGAGCAACATTTGAGGAAAGTTTCGCGTTCCAGAATTCGACATAGGTCCTTGGACGGACGTAATGATCCGGGCATCCGTGCCACTGGCAGCCATCGACGAAGACCACGAGCTTTTTTCTCGGGAACGCAATGTCTGGCGTCACACGACCAACTCGAAGCTGAACCCGGTAGCGCATACCCCTCGCGAAGAGCGCTCGGCGCAGTGCCAGCTCTGGCAAAGTGTTCGTGCTTCCAATGCGGGACATCTGCTCTGAACGGCTGAGTGGCGGCTTTCGAGCGCGGGTGGGCATGATTGAACGGGCGGTAGCGTATTCCGGCCGGCGGGGCAAGGTCGTTACTTCCCTTTCGTCGATTCGTCTACCTTGGTCCGGTGGTGGTGCTTACCCGGTTCGCTCGGTGGATTGAACGCCAGGAAAACGGAGCGTCTATCAGCCAGCGGCCGGGAACTTTTCCGGAGATCCTCGTCGCATCTGGAACTTGGGGTCCGGGAGGCTCGGCATCACCAATCTTCTCGCGTTTCTCCGGGCAACTGCGGAGCGCCCTCCCACGAATCACCCGCGAAGGCTCCGTACAATTGGAAGTATCGGGCAGGCTAGCCGTTGGCAAGGGCCAGCACGGCGCACGCCCGCGCTCCGTTGCGCGGGTCACCCTCCTTGGTGTCCCGGCCGCTAGATCACAGAAATCTGGCGCATCTGGAAGACTGTGGGTAAATTTTTACCGGTTGAATCTGGAAGCAGCCAACTCCGGGTGGCACGTGCGGGAGGGGCTTTTTTTGGGCCCCAGAATTGCCCCACAAAAGTCCCAGAAAGCTGTACACAAGTGCGTTACGCAACATCAAAACCACGCTTAGGATCTGGTTCCGCAAGGAGTGCAGGTTCGACCCCTGTCCCAGGTACTTAATTGCGAAAAACCCTACGCCTTGGGGGGGAAGGGTTTTGGAAGTGGGGGAACAGGAGGCTCGGCGTTCGGAAGGAAGGAGGGAATGGCGTCGCGGCGGAGCGGAATTGGCGCGGCGGCGCGGGTCAGTTGGCCCCGCTGGTGAGGGCGGGGCTGGCGAGGCGGTCCGGGAACGCGGTCGGGGCCGGGGTGCCGGGGGTGGGGATTCCGGTGCGGGCGCGGAGGTCCTCGACGAGGCGGGTGGCGATGGCTTCTTCGGCTTTGGCGAAGCGGAAGACGGTGCGGCGCCGGGCTTCGCGGTGGTAGATGACGACGTTTTCGCTGAGGAAGGTCGACTGTTTGACGAACTGGCAGCCGGCGAGGGGCAGGCGGACGGCGGAGCGGCCGAAGAGTTTTTTCGCGAGGAACACCAGGGTGTCGGCTTGGGTGGAAGTGGCGACGAGCAGGCCGAAGCGGTTGTTGTCGAGGCCGCGGAAGCCTTTGGCGCGGCTGCTGATGGTTTCGACGGCCCAGTCCACCTGGGCGTCCTCGCCGAGGACATCGCCGACCAGCATGTCGTGGTCCGGGGCGAGCTGACGGGGCAGGCTGGCGTGGGCGGGCACGCCGGTGTGGCGGGTGAGGCGCTGCCAGAGGAGGTGGGAGGTGGCCTTGGCCATGCGGAAGGCCTTGGGGGTAAACCAGGCGCAGAAGCCAACGCCGACCATCAGGACGGCACCGCCGACGAGCGGATAGGCGATGAGCAGGGTGAACATGCCGGCGACCGCCACGTCCTCGGCGGCGCTGAGCGCGAAGTTGGAGAAAGGTTCGGGCGAGGTGTTGACGATGAGGCGGGTGCCGGCCTTGGCGGAGTGGACGGTGAGGGCCACGGCGCCGGCGCAGAGGGCGGCGACCACTTTGGCTTCCGGCGGCCAGTCACCGAGCACTTGGAGAGCGAGGATGGTGGCGCCGACTGGGCGGATGACGGTGTGGATGCTGTCCCACACGGAGTCCAAGCCCTGAATTTTGTCGGCCAGGAATTCGAGCACGAGCAACACGCCTGACGCGATGAGCACGGCGTCGCTGCCGAGGATGCCGAGGGATTCGAAGGTGCTGTTCAGTTTCAGCCAGCCTTGATTGAGGGCGAGGCTGGTGAGGAAGACGGTGAGGTAGAGGCGCAGGCCGACGAGGGAGGAGAGGCCGAGCGCGATCGCGAGTGTTTGCAGGTGTTCCATCGGAGTGGGAAGTGAGGGTGACGGCGAGACGTGGCTGGTGGCGCACCTGCGCTCCCGCGGATTTTGACAGGATAGCGCATCATCGCCATGCGGGCGAGGCGGCAATTACACAATCCCCGGGGTATTGTAGCCGGGCAGTTCGCGGAGGCGGCGGGAGCGGAGGCGTTCGGCGGCGAGGATGACGCGCAACCGGACGAGGTCCGCCTCGCGGGTGCTGCTCCACAGGGTGTAGTCGTAGTTCGGCCAGTGGGCGATCTCCAGCTGGGCGGCGGCGAGGCGGCGGGCCTGGGTTTCGGGGGAGTCGGTGTGCCGTCCGGCCAGGCGGGCGCGCAGTTCCTTGAGGGTGGGCGGGACGAGAAAGACGTCGAGATGGGCGCAGCGCACGCGTTCGTCGGGATGGGCGCGGAGCATTGCCGCTCCCTGGACATCGAGGTCCATGAGCACGTCCTGGCCCCGGGCGATCCGGGGCAGGACCTCGTCCTTGAGCGTGCCGTAGTGGCGTCCGAAAACGGTCGCGTGTTCGAGGAATTCGCCATGGGCCACGCGCTGCAGGAAATCCTCCCCGCTTAAAAAATGGTAGTCGCGCCCGTCCACTTCGCCGGGGCGGATGGCGCGGGTGGTGGCGGAGACGCTGTAGTGGGCGCCTTCCGCCTCGCAGGCGGCGCGGCAGAGCGTGGTTTTGCCGCTGCCGGACGGGCCGGAGACGACGCAGAGCCGGCCCGAGTGGAGTGGTGGATTCATTCGAGGTTTTGGACCTGCTCGCGGAGTTTTTCCACTGTGCTCTTTCCGGCGACCACGAGATGGGCCAGGCCGGCGTCGCTGGCTTTGCTGCCCATGGTGTTCAGTTCGCGGTGGAGTTCCTGGCAGAGGAAATCGAGCGGGCGTCCGGCGGGTTTGGTGCCGCGCAGGGCGGACGCGCACTGGTCGAGGTGGCTGGCGAGGCGCGCCAGCTCCTCGCTGATGTCGCTGCGTTCGGCGAAAACGGCGATTTCCCGGACCAGGCGTTCGTCGTCCAGGGGCAGGGGCAGGCCGGCCTCCTCGAGGCGCCGGCGCAGCGAGGCGCGCTGGTGGGCGGTGACCTTGGGGGCCTGGACGCCGATTTTTTTGTGGAGCGTGCGCAGCTCTTTGATCCGCGTCTCGAGGTCCTTGCGCAGGGCCGAGCCTTCCGCGAGGCGGGTTTTGTCGAAGGCGTCGAGGGCGCGGCGGGCGGCCTTTTCCAGGGCGGGGCCGACTTCCGGGCCCTGCGGCACGCTTTCCTCGACGGTGAAGACGCCGGGAGCGCGCAGGAGGTCGGTGGCCTCCAGTTCGATCTTGGTGCCGACGGCCTTGGCGATCTGGCCGAGGGCGGCGACGTAGGCGCGGGCGAGGTCCAGGTCGACCCGGAGTTGTTCCTGCGGGCCGCGGCTGCGTTCGATTTTGACCGTGGCGACGACGCGGCCGCGGGCGACGCGTTCGCCGATTTGCTGACGGAGCGCGGCTTCGTGGGACTGCCATTCCCGCGGCAGGGTGACGACGATCTCGCCCTGCTTGCGGTTGACGGAGGCCAGCTCGATGGCGAAGCGCCATCCGCCGGTCACCACCTCGCCGCGTCCAAATCCGGTCATGCTTTTCATGAGGCGGCGAATGTGGGCGGCGGTCTGGAGGAAAGCCAGCCGTGAATTCCGCGGGAGATTCCGGTTTTCCACGCGGCGCGATCCGGCATGGTGGCGGGCATGATTGCTGGCATCCTCTCTTTTCGTCGGCCGGGGCCGGGCGGTTTTGGCGGGCAGGCAGGGTGGGCGCGGCGGCGTCCTGGGGGGGCGCCGTGCCGGGCTGCGGGCGGGGCCGGCGGCCTCACGGGGGGATGGCGATGAGGCGTCGGGTGGTTGAGCCGGAGATTCTGGATGCGCTGTCTGCGGACCATCCGGACGCGGTGGCGGCCCGTCGTGACCTGAGGCTGATCAATGCGCTGATGGGGAATTTCCGGTGGCTGGCCCGGGGTGTGGAGGCTGCGGTGCGGCCGGGGGAGCGGGTGCTTGAGCTGGGGGCGGGGGACGGGGGGCTGGCGCGCGCGTTGCGGCGGAGGATGCCCGGGCTGGCCGGGCGGTATGCCGCCCTCGACCGGGCGCCGCGGCCGGGCGGCTGGCCGGCGGATTTCCACTGGGTGCAGGCTGACCTTTTTTCCAACGAGGGCGCAGCGGCGCTGGCGCGGGCGGACGTGGTGGTGGCGAACCTGTTTCTGCACCATTTCGAGGAGGTGGCGCTGGCCCGGATTGGTGCCTTGCTGGCTCCGGCGCGGCTGCTGCTTTTTTGCGAGCCGGCGCGGCGCGCCCCGCATGTCTGGCAGGGGCGGCTGCTGGCGGCCGCCGCGCGCTTCAACCGGGTGACGCGGCATGACCTTCCGGTGAGCGTGCGCGCGGGGTTCCGCGGCGGCGAGCTGGTGCGCGCGCTGGGACTGGCTGCGGACGCGGCCGGCGGGGCGGGTGCGGCGCCCGAACGGGTCGAGCGGGCGTGCCGGGTCGACGAAACGCTGCTGGGGGCGCACCGGCTGGCGGCCGTGCGCCGGTGAAAGCGGGGGCGGAACCGGCTGCGCTCGGGGGGAGCGCTCCGGGCCTCAGGCCGGGAACGTGTAGCGTTCGCCGCAGCGGAGGACCCGGTGGGGCTGGCTGAGCCGTTTGCAAGCGGCGGTGAATTCGTCGGTGCTGGCGGTGTTGAACCCGAACATTTCGAAGTGGTGGGGGATGGCGAGTTTCGCGCCGCAGGCTTTGGCCAGCGCGGCGGCTTCGGTGCCGTTGAGGTTGCCGGCTACGCCGCGGGCCGGGTCGTTGCCGTTGATTGGGAGAAGCACCACGCCGGGCTGGTGGTGGATCAGCAGGTGGGGCAGGTGTTCGTGCCAGAGGGTGTCGCCGCTGTGAAAGACGGTCCAGGGGCCGAAGCGCACGATCAAGCTGAGGAAGCGGCAGCGCCCCTGCCCGTCGCGCTCGATGGTATTGTGGGCGGCGGCCAGCCCGGTAAACGAAAACCCCCCGGCCTCGACGGTTTTTCCGGCGTCGAGGCCGGTCAAGGCGAAGGGTGCGCCGCCGAGGCGGCCGCGGGCGAACTCGAGGTTGGCCTCGGGCAGAACCAGCGGCAGCCCGGGCCGGGCGGCGGCGAGCGGCGCGAGGGTCGCGGCATCGAGGTGGTCGGTGTGGCTGTGGCTGGAGGTGACGACATCGACCATGTCGAGCCGCGCCGGGTCCACGCAGCGTTCGGTCAGCCGCACATGCTCCTTGCCGGTGCCGGCGTATTTGGCGGTCAGGGAGTCGGAAAGATACGGGTCGAAGAGCAGGTGACGGTCCTGCCATTTGAGCAGGAAGCCGCTCTGGCCCAGCCACCAGAGGTGGAACGACGCGTCGGTGGCGGGCGTGGTGTGGATGTCGTGGAGCAGGGCATCGTCCTTCTGAAGCGGGATGATCATGGGCGGCTGGGGGAGTGAGGAGGGTGGGGAAATTTCCGGCTCAGCCGGGCTGGCGGGCGGGCAGGATGGAGGAAAGCGCGGAGGCGAGGGCCTCAATCTGGGCGGGGGTGTGGGCGGCCGACAGGGTGATCCGGAGGCGGGCCTGGCCGCGGGGGACGGTGGGCGGGCGGATGGCGGGAATGAGAAACCCGGCGGCGTGCAGGGCGGCGGCGGCGTGCAGGGCGGCCTCCTCCGACCCGAGGATGACGGGCCGGATCGGGCTGGCGGGTGCCGGGCCGGCATGGCCGCCGCCGAGGTGTTGGTGGAGCATCCGCAGGTTGGTCCAGAGCTGGTCGCGGAGGGCCGCCCCGGGCGGGCCGGCAAAAATCTCGCGGAGGACGACGGTGGCGGCGGCGGCGAGGGCGGGCGGTGGGGCGGTCGAATAGATCAGCGAGCGGGCGCGGTTGACGATGAGATCGATGGCCGGCCGCGAGGCCGCGACATAGCCGCCAGCGAGGCCCACCGCCTTGCTCAGCGTGCCCATCTGGAGGTCGACCTGGCCGGCGACCCCGAGTTCCGCGGCCAGTCCCCGTCCATCGGGTCCGCAGACGCCGAAGCTGTGGGCCTCATCGACAAGGAGGAGCGACTGATGACGCCTGGCCAGCGCGGCTATTTCCCGAAGTGGCGCGCGGTCGCCATCCATGCTGAAGATGCCCTCGGTGACGATGAGGATGCGGCCGTGGGCGGCGACGCGGGCGGAGGCCCACTCGAGGCGGTGTTCAAGCTGTGCGAGGTCATTATGGCGGAAGACGCGGAGGGTGGCACCGCTGGCGCGCACCCCATCGACTAGGCAGGCGTGGGAGAGGCGGTCGAGCAGGGCGACGTCGCCGGGGCGGAGGACGGCCCCGAGGGTGCCGAGGGCGGCGGCGTGGCCGCTGCTGAACGTGAGGGCGGCCTCCGTGCCCTTGAAGGTGGCCAGGGTTTCCTCCAATTCGGTGTGCGGGGAGAGGGTGCCGCAGACGAGGCGCGAGGCCCCGGAGCCGGCTCCGTATTGTTCCACGCCGCGGATCAGGGCGGCGCGGACCACGGGATGGGCGGCCAGGCCGAGGTAGTCATTCGAGGAAAAATTGATCAGCGGGCGTCCGTCCGGTGCCGGCATGGCCACGCGTTGCGGGGCGGGCAGGGTGCGGAGCGATCGCCGCAGCGAGGCCCCCTCCAGATCTTCCAGTTCCTCCTCAAACGAGCGCACCCCGGAGGCAAGGCGGCAATCCTGGACGTGCAACGGGCAATCGGCGTGCGGCCACGGTTCGTCCGGCCGCGGTTCGTCCGGCCGGTCGGTCACACCTCCGCCAGTCCGTAATCGATCATCGCCTGGGATTCGTCCCAGATGAATTTGGTGGAGCTGCCGAGGATGACGGCAATGACGTGCCGGTTGCCGCTGGCACCGCTGGAGACGAGGCATTTGCCGGCGGCATTGGTGTAGCCGGTTTTCATGCCGGTCACGTAGGAGCAGCGCTTCATCAGTTTGTTGGTCGACTGGAGAACGACTTCGCGTCCATCGGCGTGGCGGAACGGCACGGACTGGAGGCGGACAATCTGGCGGATGACCGGGACGGCGTAGGCGGCCCGCGCAATCAAGGCCAGATCGCGCGCGCAGGAGCGCTGGCCGGGCGCGGGCAGGCCGCTGGCATTGAGAAAACGCGAGCTGCGGCAGCCCAGCCGGGCGGCGCGGTCGGTCATGACCGCGCCGAAGCGGGCCTCGCTGCCGGCGTAGTCTCGGCCGAGGGCGCGGGCGACATCGTTGAAGCTCCGGACCAGCATCGCCTGCATGAGGTACCCGCGGCCGTAGTTTTGCTGGGCCTTGAGTCCGAGTTTGGTGGGCTCCGCGCTGGTGTCGCTCGGCTGGATCACGACCCGCCCGCGCAGGTCGCCACGCTCGCAGAGAATCAGGGCGGTCAGGAGCTTCTGGGTGCTGGCGACGGCGCGAACCACATCGGCGTTTTTTTCGAAAAGGACGCGGCCCGTGCGGGCGTCGACGAGAATGGCCGCCGGGGCGGTGACCCGGGGCGGCACCGGCCGGGCTTCAGCCTGCGGGATGGTCGCGCCCACGGCCAAACCGGTGGCGGTGAGGCGCGTCAGGAACTGCCGGCGGGAATGGTTCAAGTAGATCATCGTTCCGGGGACGGGCGTGGTTTGGCGGTGCCGGGTTTGGAGGCGGGGCTGGATTTTTTGGCGGCGGCTTTCGGGCCGGCTTTGGCCGGGGTCTTCGGCGGTGGGGTGGCCTTCTTGGTCCCGCTGGATGTTTCGGATGGATTGATTTCCTCGGAGGGGGCTTCGTTCAACTGTTTTTCGACCAGCTCGTCACGCGGCGTGCCCAGTTCGACGGCCCGCAGGTAGTGGCGGCGGGCGAGTTCCACACCCGGAGGGCGGCGTTCAAGATAAATGAGAGCGAGGTTAAAATGGGCCTCGGCGTACTGTGGATCCAGGTCGAGGGCGCGTTGCAGTTCCGCCTCCGCGGCCCCGAGCCAGCCTAGCGCTTTGGCGGCCGCGGCCAGATGGTTGTGGCCGCGGGGATCCTCGGGTTTTTCGGCCACCGCCCGGCTGATGGCGCTGAGGGCCCGCATGGCGTCTCCTCGTTCGTAGTGCACCATTCCGAGGGTGAGCCAAGTCTGCGCGAGTGCCGGTTTGGCCGCCAGCGCCCGTTCGAGGTGGCCGACCGCGGCGTCAAAGTCCTTCAACTGATATTCCACCGCTCCCAGATTGGCCAATGCTGGCGCGTTGTCCGGGTCGGCCTCCACCATTTCGGAATAGGCCGCCCGGGCCGACGGCCAGTCCCTTCGCGACACCGCCGCCGCCGCCCGCTGGGCCAGCTCGTTGGTCAGCTCCGGCAGCGTGCCCGCCTCCTCCGGGTCGGCCGCGCCGATTTCCACGATTTTGGCCCCGGACTTGCCTGCATCCTGCTGGGCCTGGGCTTCCGGGGCTCCTGCGATCGCCGCCATTCCAGCCGCCAGGACGGCGAGGGCAGACCGCCTCCACGATTCCCTAATGAAAGTTGTGTGAAAATCTCTTGCCATACGTCAGATGCTGTGTCTGTTCCTGCGAACACCCTGTATTTTAATGCTTACTTCACGCCAACAACAACTCCTCGATTTTATCCGCAGTTACCACCGCACGACGGGGGTGATGCCCTCGACCCGCGAAATCCAGCAACATTTTGGTTTTGCGAGTCAAACGGCTGCGGTCAGTCATTTAAGGGCGCTTGAGCGCAAAGGTGCCATTAAAAAGCTGGCGGGCAAGGCGCGGGCTTTGGTTTTTCCCGAGGATCTGGGCCGCACGTTCAGCTTCAGCATTCCGGTCTACGGAGCGATTCCGGCCGGTCTTCCCACCGCCGCGGAGGCCGTGGCGGACAGGCAGCTGGCCATTGACGCGGCGCTGCTCGGCGTGAGTGAAGGCTCGGCCACCTTTGCGCTGAAGGTGAGTGGCGAATCGATGGTGGGCGCGCACATTCTTCCTGGCGACTATGCCGTTTTTGAAAAGCGGGAGGCGCGGGATGGCGACATCGTGGCGGCGCTGATCGATGGCGAGACGACGCTCAAACGCCTCATCCACAAGGATGGGCGTGCTTATTTAAAGGCAGAGAATCCCGCATATCCAAATCTCGACCCGATCAACGAGCTGTTGATTCAGGGTGTGTTGGTCGGGCTGGTGCGGACCGCGCGGCGCTAAGCGGGGCCGGTTCGGGGCCGGCGGCGTTGACGCGTGGGGGCGACGATTCCTTTTGCCCCGGGCCTGGACAGTCCTATCCTTGTCGCCTCATGCATTTTCTCGTGACTGGAGGAGCGGGCTTCATTGGCTCGCATGTGGTGGACCGGCTCCTGGCGGACGAGGCCGGGAGGGTGACGGTGCTGGACGAGTTCAACGACTATTACGATCCCGCGATCAAACGGGGGAACGTCGCTCAGTTCCGCCGGCCGGTGACGGTGGTGGAGGGGGACCTGCGCGACCGGCCGCTGGTCGAGCGGTTGTTTGACGAGGGGAAATTCGATGTGGTCATTCATCTGGCTGGCCGGGCCGGGGTGCGGCCTTCCATTCTGGAGCCCGAGCTTTACCTCGATGTGAACATCAAGGGCACGTTTCATTTGTTGGAGGCGGCCCGTCGCACCGGCGTGGGACGCTTCATTTTTGCCTCCAGTTCGTCGGTGTACGGCGTGAACCCGAAGATTCCGTTTGCCGAGGACGACGCCCTGTTGGCCACCATCTCGCCCTATGCGGCCACCAAGCTGGCGGGCGAGCAGCTGTGCTCCAACTACGCGCACCTCTACGGGCTGCGCACCGTCTGCCTGCGCTTCTTCACCGTGTACGGCCCTCGCCAGCGGCCCGATCTGGCCATCTCGAAATTCTGCCGGGCGATCCTGGAGGGCCGTCCGATCGACAAATACGGCGACGGCACGACCTGCCGCGACTACACGTATGTGGACGACATCGTCGAGGGGGTGATGGGATCGGTGGGATACGAGGGTCCGGGATTCGACATCTTCAATCTCGGGGGGTCGCAAACGGTGTCGCTCAACGAATTGATCGCGGCCTGCGAGCAGGCCTGCGGAAAGCGGGCGCTGATCAACCAGATGCCGATGCAGCCGGGCGATGTGCCCCGCACCAGCGCCGATGTCAGCAAAGCCCGGCGCCTGCTCGGCTTCGCCCCGCAGACCCAGGTCGGCGAGGGGGTGCGGAAATTTGTCGACTGGTGGCAGGCGGCGCAGCCCGCCGGTCTCAGCCCGGGGGCGTGACGGGAAGCGTGACGGGCGGCCGGGTGCCGGGCGGTGCGGGCGGTGCGGGCGGTGCGGGCGGTGCGGGCGGTGCGGGCGGTGCGGGCGGTGCGGGCGGTGCGGACGGTGCGGACGGAGACGGCCCGTCTTTTCGATGATGGACGTCCGCGGTGCAACGGGAGCCGCCGGCTCTTGCGTCCGGTGGCGGCCGCCGCCAGACTGCGCGCCGATGGCCGCCGAGCTGACCCCCATGATGAAGCAGTATCACGCGATGCGGCAGACCCTGCCCGCCGATGTGCTGCTGCTTTTCCGGCTGGGCGATTTCTACGAGATGTTTTTCGAGGACGCGAAAACGGCGGCCGACATCCTCCGGCTGACGCTGACCAAGCGCAACGGCATCCCGATGGCCGGGGTGCCGCATCACGCCGCGCCGGGGTACGTGCGCCGCCTGGTCAAGGCCGGCAAACGCGTCGCCATCGCCGAGCAGACGAGCGAGCCGGTGGCGGGAAAAATCACGACGCGGGAAATCAGCCAGGTCATTTCCGCCGGGACCGTCAATGACCTGGCGATGCTTGAGGCCGATCGGCCGCTGTATCTCGCGGCCGTTTTTGCCGAGGGGAAAAAACTGGGCCTGGCCTATGTGGACCACACCACGGGGGTTTTCCGGCTCACCGAATTTACCGAGCCCCGGGCCCTGGAGGATGAGCTGGCGAGCATTGGCGCGGCGGAGCTGCTTTTCAGCGCCGAGCAGGCGGACCAGTTCGGCCGTCTGCCGGCCGCGCAGGTTCACGACGGGTATGCCTTTCTGTACGACCAGGCGATGTTCACCCTGCGCGAGCATTTCAAGGTGCAGTCGCTGGATGGATTCGGGTGCGTGGGCATGCGGGCCGCGGTGGGCGCGGCCGGGGCGATTCTTCATTACCTCCGGCACTCGCTGCAGCGGCCGGTGGACCACCTCCGACGCCTGCAGCCGTATCAAACCGGCAGCTTCGTGATTCTGGACAGCGCGGCTCAGCAGCATCTTGATCTGGTGCAAAGCCGCGCCGGCAAGCCGGGCTCGCTGCTCGGGGCGCTCGACCGGACGCAGACGCCGATGGGCGCGCGCGCGTTGCGCGACTGGATTGTGCGGCCCTTGCGCGAGCTGGGCGCGCTCACGGCGCGGCAGGATCTGATCGCCACCCTCATCGAACACCCCTCGCTGCTGGGCGCGCTGCGCGACCAGCTCAAGCAGGTGAAGGACATCGAGCGCACCGCCGGCCGCCTCAGCCAGGGCGGAGGCAACGGCCGCGACCTCCAGGCGCTGGGGGCGTCGCTGAAGGCGCTGCCGAGGCTGCGGGAATCGCTGTCGCAGGCCGCCGCGGGCGGTGCAGGGGGGCTGGAGCCGGGGACGTCCGGCGCGGCCGGATCCGGCGGCGCGTCCACGCTGGCGGCCGGCCTGCTGGGAAACCTGGCCGATTTTGGCGATCTCGCCGACGCCATCGACCGCGCGATCATCGATGAACCGCCCGCGACGATCAAGGACGGCGGCTTCATCCGGGACGGCTATCATGCGGTGCTCGACGAGCTGCGGGGCGCGGCCGGGCAGGGGAAGGACTGGATTGCGCAGCTGCAGGCGCGCGAGATCGACGCCACCGGCATCAAGTCGCTCAAGATCCGCTACAACAGCGTTTTCGGCTACTTCATCGAGATCTCCAAGGCTAACGCCGAGAAGGCACCGCCGCATTACCACCGCAAACAGACGATGGTGAATGCCGAGCGTTTCATCACCCCCGAGCTCAAGCAGATCGAGGACAAGATCCTGGGGGCCGAGGAGCGTTCGAAGAAGCTGGAGCTGGAGCTCTTCGATGAATTGCGCGGACAGATCACCGCGCTCCTGGACGCCCTGCAACTGGCCGCCGAGGCCGTGGCCACGACCGACGTGCTCGCGGCGCTGGCGGAGACGGCCCGCCTGTTCAATTATTGCCGTCCGCTCCTCAACGAGAGCCGCACCCTCTATATCAAGGACGGGCGCCACCCCGTGCTCGACCAGGTGGCGGGGGGCGAGCGGTTTGTGCCCAACGATGTCGCGTTGGAGCCGGTGCGCGCGCGCCTTCACATCATTACCGGGCCGAACATGGCGGGCAAAAGCACCTACATCCGCCAGGTCGCGCTGCTCACGCTCATGGCCCAGATGGGGTCGTTCATTCCGGCGGCGAGCGCGGAAATCGGACTGGTCGACCGCATTTTCACCCGGGTCGGGGCCAGCGACGACCTCGCGCGCGGCCAGTCTACCTTCATGGTCGAGATGAACGAGACCGCGTTGATTGTGAACAACGCGACCGACCGCAGCCTGGTGATCCTCGACGAGATTGGTCGGGGCACGAGTACGTTCGACGGGCTGAGCCTGGCGTGGAGCATTGCCGAATACCTGCACGACAAAATCTGCGCGCGCGCGCTGTTCGCCACCCACTACCACGAGCTGACGGCGCTCGCAAAATCGCGGACCGGCGTGCAGAATTACAACGTCGCGGTTCGCGAGTGGAATGACCAGGTCATCTTTTTACGGAAGATCATCGCCGGCTCCGCCGACAAGAGTTATGGCATCCACGTGGCCCGCCTGGCCGGCCTGCCGGACGAGATCATTTCGCGGGCCCGGGTCATTCTCGCGCATCTCGAGTCCAACGCCGCCTCGCCCGAAGCCGATGCGGAGCAGGAGCGGGCCCGCGCGCCGCGCCGCAGCGCGAAACCGCAGCCGGCCGCGGAGGCCGGCGGGGACGGACTGCCGCTTTCCCCGCCGGCGCAGATGACGTTGTTTTAAACGCCGCGGCGGAACACGCGGCCCGGCTTCCGGCGCGGGTCACGCCACCTCGACCAGCGCCGGCTCGCTTTCGACCCCGGCGGCGGAGAGTGCGCGCAGGGCGATGAGGCGGGCGTTGTCGGGAACGCGGGTTTCGAGGATGATTTCGGGGACGACGGGGTCGTTCGGGAGCAACTCGGCGAGGCACCAGTCGTTTCCGTCCCAGGCCTGCACGGCGACCCACGGGCAGTCGGCCGGGGGGGATATTTTCAGGATGCCGCCCTGGCAGAGGGCGCGGGGTGCCTCCGGCACGGCGGCCCCGAGCCACGGGCTGGCGGGCACCGCGGCCCGGCTGGCGTAGGGGCCGGTCAGCAGGGCCTCCTGGATGCGGCCCCGGTTTTGGCGGAGGTTTTTAAGCGCCCAGTGGCAGGCTCCGGCGCGGCCGCGTGGAGCCATTTCGCGGGTCAGGGCCAGCTGGTTGATGATCTCGCGGGCGGGGCGTTTGGGGCCGATGCGATCGATGGCCATGCCTGGCCAGAGGTGGCGTCCGGAGCCGTTCTGCTGGTGCCACCAGCGCAGGAGGGTGGAGAAGCTCTGGTCGGGCGGGTCGATCGACCAATACAGCTGCGGCGAGAGATAATCGCACCAGCCTCGGGCGAGCCAACCGCGGGCGTCGGCACCGAGGTATTCGTAGCTGTCGAGCTGGCCCTTGATCGAGGCGGGCACGCCGGGTCGCCAGATGCCGAACGGGCTGATGCCGACCTTGGCCTCGGGGCGGACGCTTTTGACGGCGCGGTAGAGGCCGGAGACGAAGGCGTCGACGTTGGACCGGCGCCAGGCGGCGCGGTTCTGGCCGCGTCCGTATTTGGCGTAGGTGGAGCTGTCGGGAAAGGTGCTGGCTCCCATGCCCGACGCGCCGGCCGGCGGATACGGGTAGAAATAGTCGTCGATGTGGATGCCATCCACGTTGTAACGGCGGGCGACGTCGGCGATGACGCGGATGGTGTGTTCCCGCACGCCGGGTTCGCCGGGATCGAACCACAGGCCGCCGCCGAAGGAGCGGGTCCATTCCGGCCGGCGGGCGGCGAGGTGGCTGCCGGCGGGGCCGTACGATTTGCTGGCGCGGGCGCGGAACGGGTTGAACCACGCGTGCAGTTCCAGGCCGCGGCGGTGGGCCTCGGCGACCGCAAATTTCAGGGGGTCGTAACCGGGCGAGCGGCCGGTGGCACCGCCGATGAAGCCGCACCAGGGTTCCAGCGAGGAGGCATAGACCGCGTCGCCGGATGGCCGCACCTGGAAAATAACGGCATTCAGATTGAGCCGGGCGGCCGCATCCAGTTGGGAGGCGAGCTGGGCTCGCTGCACATCGGGTGAAAGCCCGGGGCTTGAGGGCCAGTCGAGATTAAAAACGGTGGCCATCCACGCGGCGCGGAACTCGCGGGGCAGGCCGCCGGGTCGCGGCGCGGCCTGCACGAGCGGACTGAGGAGCGCGCTCGCGGCGGTGCCACCGGCGGCGCGGAGCCAGCGGCGGCGCGAACATGATGCGGAAACGGAGGACGACATGACCTTACAGCGTCGCCATGCCGGGCGTGCTGTCCACCCTAGTGCTTAACCAATGTTTATTTCCGTGCGGGCTCCAGCGCCTTGCTGCGGCGGAGCGCGCCGGGGATCCCGGGGCCACGGCCGCTATTCGACGAATAGGCAGCTGGCGAATAGCCGGGGTTTGGTCAGGCGGTCGAAGACCACCAGATAGCGCCCCGCTCCCAGGAGCCGGACCTCGGTGGTTTCGGTGTCGAGCCCGGGGGCATAGGCGAGCACGGCCCCCGTGGTGCCCTCAGTCAGCCGAAGGTAAAACCCGCCTTCGGCGGTGCGGAAGTGCCCGGTTTTGGGATCGACCATGACCGAACGATTGGTGGCGCGGTTGGCACCCGAGATGAGGTGGCGGATGACGCACTTGCCATTCCATTTGCGGAGATTGAGTGGCATCGGGCGGAGGCGCTGCAATTCGATGGTGTCTTCGCGCCCCTCGATGAAACGGGCCAGGTGCAGGACGTCCTGGCTGCGGTTTTTCCACCGGCACTTCAGCACCTCGGTGCCGCTGGTGAGTTTGATCCAGTCGGTATCGAACAACTCGAAGGTGCCGCCCGCCGGCACGCCGAGAACGGTGCCATCCGGGTGAAATTCCATCACCCCTCCGCTGTCCTGCTGCACCCAAAGGCCCTGCCAAAACGCCATCGGATCGGCTGGCAGGGGCGGATCCGGCGCGGCGGGCGGCCGGAGCGGCGTTTCGGCCGCCGCCGCAGGCCCCGGAGCCACGCCCGCGAAAAGCATCATGCCAGCGCCCGCCCACAGGGGGGCTCTGCGGAGGAAGTGTCGTCTCGTCGGCATCATCGGGTGATGATGCCTGAAAGCAACGCCGGGCGCGAGGCGGAAAATTTCCGCCGTCCGGTTAAGCTGTCGGCGCGGAATCGGGGGGTGCCTGCTCGCCGGGCGCGGCGGCGGGAGGAGCGGCTGGTTCCGGCGCGGAAACCTCCGCGGTGGACGGGGGGGCCTCCGGGGCCGGCGCGGCGGATGGCTCCGGCTCGATGCTGGCTGACTCCTCGGCTTTCTGCTCGGCGACCTCCTGGGCCTCCTCGATCAACGCTTCGGTTTCCTCTTTGGACAGCTTGGCGGGATCGTCGGGCAGGCGCTGTTCGATGGGAATTTCCGGCCGCGGGCGCGGCGGAAGCGGCGGACGGGGCTCCGGCGGGCCTGGAGGACGGCGGTCCTCCTGCAGGGTGGTGCCGGTGCTGGCGAGCTGGTTGATGCGGCGCTGGCGCTGGCGCATGAAGATCTCGGCCACCTTGAAACAGCGATTGCTGAGTTTCTCGGCGTCGGTCTCGTCGATCAACGCCAGACCTTCTTCGCGCAGTTCCCCAAAAAACAGCTGCCACGCCTTTTCGGAAAGTTCGCGCGTGTCCAGCGGGGTGCGATCGGCTCGATCCTGTCGTTCGAATCGCTCGGGGCGCTCCAGGCGCTCGGGGCGCTCGGGGCGCTCGGGGCGCTCGGGGCGCTCGGGGCGCTGCTGGTTGCGCGGCTCGGGACGTTCGTGACGGGGTGGGCGCGGCTCGGGGCGGGGACCGCGCTCGCCACCCGGACGCTGGTCTCGTCCGGGACGCTGGTCGCGACGCGGTTCGCGTGGCTCGCGCGGGTCACGTAGTTCGCGCGGATCCCGGCGCGGGGCGGGGGCACCGCCGTCGGTCGGCGAAGGATCGGCCGTCTCCCGGTCGGCCGGTTCGTTGCCAGCGGGCTCCCGGGCGGGTTCGGCGCCTCCGGTGGCAGTGGGCTCCCGGGCGGGTTCGGCGCCTTCGGTGGCGGTGGGCTCCTCGGCACCGGCCGGGGTCTCGTCTTCGGTGTCTTCGGGCTCGTCTTCAGCCTCGGTCTCGGCGTCGGCCTCGCCCTCACCGGGTGGAAATTTTTTGTTTCGGCCCCGGGTGCCGCGATTGCGCAGACGTTTTTTCTTGGCGAAGCCTCCGGTTGGGCCGTTGCCGGGTGGCCGCCCAGCCGCTTCCGCGCCTGCCGACGGCCCCTCGGAGGCGGTGGTGGGGGCGGGTGGCGGGATGGATGGTTCGGCGGGGGCTGGACGGACAGGCGGCGGGGTGGAGTCGGAAAGTGGGGAGTCGCTCACGGAGAGAGAAGGGGCGGTGGGTCGAAGGAGGGGGAAAGAGTCGGAGGTATGCGAGAAAGTGCCGCCGACCCTTCGCGGCGCAACGCGGAAATATGCTCCCGTGCTCGCGGTCTGCGGTGGGCCTGGGGTTGGTCGTGGTTGGGCGAGCATAGGAACGTCAAACCAAAAAGGCCTTTTCAGACGGAGGCGCAAAAATCCGGCGCAAGTGCCGGAATCGACGCCCCGGGGGACCGCTGATCGCAGAGGTGGTTCAACCCAGTTGACGCACCGCCCAAACTGCCGGTGGATGCGGCATGGAAACATCGGCAAGTCCAACGCGGGTGGTGGTGTTGGGTGGCGGCTTTGCGGGTCTCGCGTTTTGCCAGGCGCTGCGTGATCGGCGGTTCCGGATCACGCTGATCGACCGGCAGAATCATCATCTCTTTCAGCCACTGCTATACCAGGTGGCCACAGCCGGGCTTTCCATGCCCGATATTGCGCAACCGCTGCGATCGATCCTCGCGGAGCACGAAAACGTGACGACGTTGATGGACGAGGTCCGGCGGATCGATCTGGCCGGGCATCGCGTCGAGTGTGCGGGGCATGCGGTTGAGTACGATTTTCTCGTGATCGCCCTCGGGGCGCAGACCGGTTATTTCGGCCGCCACGACTGGGCGAAGCACACCGTGGGGCTAAAGTCCCTGGAGGATGCGATGGACATCCGCCATCGCGTGCTGCTGGCCTTCGAGCGGGCCGAGATGAGCGACGATCCGGGCGAAATCGACCGTCTGCTGACGATGGTGGTCGTCGGCGGCGGTCCGACCGGCGTGGAAATGGCCGGCTCGCTGGCGGAACTCGCGCGCACCGTGCTCAAGCGCGACTTTCGCCGCATCGACCCCTCGAAAGCGCACATCCACCTCATTGAGGCCGGGGCGAAGCTGCTTCCGATGATGCCCGGCGACTTGCCCGACTACACCGCGGCCCAGCTCACGCGGCTTGGGGTCACGGTGCACCTCAACTGCCCGGTGCGGGAGATCGGGCCGAACCGGGTTGTGGCGGGCTCGTTGTTCCTCACCCCGAGCCTCGTGGTGTGGGCGGCCGGGGTGGAGGCGAGCGGCGTGACGCGCACTTTGGGCGGCGGGATTCCCCTCGATCGTGGCGGCCGGATCGAAGTTCGGCCGGACTTGAGTGTGCCGGGGCATCCCGAGGTGTTTGCCGCGGGTGACATTGTGAGCGTGGTGGACAAGAACGGCGTGAAAGTCCCCGGGGTGGCTCCGGCCGCGAGCCAAATGGGCCGGCACATCGCGAGTCTGATTTCCCATGACGCCCGATTCCGGGCCGCCGCGACCCGGTTTGCCACGGAGATCCCTCGTCCCGCATTCGCCTATTGGGACAAAGGCAGCATGGCGACCATCGGGCGCCGCAAAGCCGTGGCGGCGGTGGGGCCGTTTCGATTCACCGGCCTGATGGCGTGGCTGATGTGGCTTTTCATCCACCTGCTCTTCCTCGTCGGCATGCGCAACCGGGTCACCGTTTTTCTCCAGTGGGTCTGGGCCTACGTCACCTGGGAGCGCGGGGCGCGGATCATCACACGTTAGGTCGTCTCCAGCGACCGCTTGGCAATCGGGCTGCCTGCGCTAGGGAAAGAAGATGACGTTTTCCCACGAGATCACCGCCCGCCTCGCCGCGGCGCTGGCGACGGTTGCCCCGGACGCGCCCGCCGACTTCGTGCCGGCGGTCACGCCGGCCGCGGACGCGAAATTCGGCGATTACCAAAGCAATGTGGCCATGCTGCTGGCGAAAAAGCTCGGGAAGAACCCGCGGCAGTTCGCCGGCGAGCTGGTCGAGGCCTTTGACGGAAACGGCCTGACCACGGTGCCGGAAATCGCCGGTCCGGGGTTCATCAATTTCCGCCTTGTTCCGGAAGCCCTGGCCGAGCGGCTGACCCTGCTGCTCGCCGACGAAAAGCTGGGGGCGGCCCTGCCTCCGGGGGTGACGCCGCAGCGGCTGGTCATCGATTTTTCCGGACCGAATGTTGCCAAGGCGATGCACGTCGGGCACATCCGATCGACCATTCTCGGCGATGCGCTCGCCCGGATCGCCCGGTTTGTCGGGCATGCGGTCGTCACCGACAACCACATCGGTGACTGGGGCACGCAGTTCGGCATGCTGCTCGTGGCCTGGAAGGAGTCGCTCGACCGCGAGGCGCTGGACGCGGACCCGCTGGGCGAGATGGAGCGACTCTACAAGCAGATGACCGCGCGCTGCGCCGCGGATCAGGCCGTGCGCGAGGCGGCCAAGGCGGAACTGGTGAAGCTGCAGGCCGGCGACTCCGAGAACCTGGCGATCTGGCAGGAGATGATCCGGCTGTCGCAGACGCAGTTTCACCAGATTTACGGAAGGCTGGGCATCGTTTTCGACCACATCCTGGGCGAAAGCTTCTACAACCCGTGGCTGTCGGAAACGGTGGAGGCGCTGGCGGCCGCGGGCCTGGCCCGCGAAAGCGAGGGGGCGCTGTGCGTGTTTTCCGACCGCACCGGACCGGAGAAGGACGACCCGTTCCTGGTGTCGCGGGACGGCCAGTGGCACGACAATCCCGCGCTCGTGCGCAAGGCGGACGGCGGCTTCAACTACACCACGACCGACCTGGCCACCCTCGCCTACCGGGTGCGGGAATTCGCTCCGACGCAGATTGTCTATGTGACCGACGGCCGGCAGCAGCTCCATTTCCGCCAGCTCTTCGCCAGCTTCCGCCGGTGGCAGCCGGAAGTCGCGGTCGGGCTCGCGCACGTCTGGTTCGGGGCGATCCTCGGCGACGACGGCAAGCCGTTTAAGACGCGTTCGGGCGACACCGTGAAGCTCGCGGAGCTGCTGGACGAGGCGGAGGAACGGGCGTTCGCACTGGTGACCGAGAAGAACCCCGATTTGCCGGAGGCGGATCGCCGGGAGATTGCGCGCGTCACCGGGCTGGGGGCCGTCAAATACGCCGACCTGCTGCCCAACCGGCAGAGCGACTACGTCTTTTCCTGGGACAAGATGCTCTCGTTCCAGGGCAACACCGCGCCGTACCTCCAGTATTCGTATGTGCGGACCCGCTCGATTTTCCGCAAGCTGGAGGGGGAGGCGCCCGCGCTCGCCGGGCCGTTCGAGATCACCGAGCCCGCCGAACGGGCGCTGGTGGTCCAGCTCAGCCGGTTTGCGGAGGAGCTGCCGCGCGTGCTCGAGGACTTTCGCCCGAACCTGCTTTCGAACTACCTCTACGAGACCGCCACCAGTTTCCACAGCTTCTTCGAGGCCTGTCCGGTGCTGCGCGCCGAGGGGGCGGCCCGCACCACCCGCCTGGCGCTCTGCGAGCTGACCTCCCGTGTCATCAAAGAAGGCCTCGGCCTGCTCGGCATCGGGGTGCCGGAGCGGATGTAAGGCCGGGGCGGGTGTTTCGCGAAGGGTCCGAAGTCGGCGAAGCTGCGGACCGGAGCTTCGTTGTTGTCGCCAGATCCAGGGCCGCCCGCGATTCCGCGCCCCTCGGCAGGGGCGCGAAAAACCAGGTCATTCAACACTTGAGCGGCGCAAAATGCCGCCGCCCCGTCACGCAATCTCCCAGCCGGGGCGGTAGGTGCGTTTCACCAGCTTCGTGGCGGCCTCGGAGTTCGTGAACTTGAGGTTCTCGGAATTCCATTTCAGCTCCTCGCCGGGGAAGACGCTGGCCAGGCAGCCGAGCAGGACGGATTCGGTCAGCGGTCCGGCATAGTCGAAATTCGCCGAGGGCTGGGTGGTGCCGCCAGCGATGATGGCGTCGAGCCACTCATGATAATGGTCGCGGGGCTCGAGCTTCGGATACTTGAAGCCCTTGAATTTTTCCTGCGGGAAGAGCTCGGGTCTTCCGCCGTGCGGGTGAAGGAGCACGCCTTCGGTGCCGATGATGATGTTGCCCTGGCCGGGCACCTTGATCTGGCGCGGGCCGGCGTCGGCCTCGATGAGGGCGATGACCTCGGCGGGCGGGCGGCGGTTGCCGTCATACCACGTGACCTTGACCGAGTCGCCGGCGGTGAATTTGGTCGCCGGAAAGGTGTATTCGACCTGCCCGTTGATCGCCCAGTTGGTAAGATTGGCGGGGGCGGTGCCGGTCGATTTCACGGCTGTCGGGGTGGTCAGGCCGAGGGCGCGGAACCAGGAACTGAAGATGTGGCAACCCATGTCGCCGAGGGTGCCGGTGCCGAAGTCGCGGCGTTTACGCCAGTTGCCCGGATGGTAGTAACCCTCGATGAACGCGCGGTCCTCGGCCACGCCGAGCCAGTGGTCCCAGTTCAGCCAGTCAGGCGGGGTGTCCTTGCGGTCGGGCACCGGTGTCAGGTCGCCCCAGTCTTTTTCAGAGAAGGTGTGTACTTCCTTCACCTTGCCGATGATCCCGCTGTGGACCATTTCGACCGCGAAGCGTTCAGTGAAGTCGGAGGAGACCTGGATGCCCATCTGGGTTTTCACGCTCTTTTCGCGGGCGCGCAGGATCATCTGGCGGTTCTCCCAGAGGTTCTGGGTGAGCGGCTTCTGGCCGTAGAGGTGTTTTCCCATTTTCATGGCGGCCAGGCCGATGGGGGCGTGCATGTGGTCGGGGGTGGCCACGTGGCAGGCGTCGAGCTTGTCCCCTTCCTTGGCGAGCAGGTCGCGCCAGTCGCGATACACGCGCAGGTCGGGAAACTCGGTGGCGTATTTGGCCTTCAGCGCGTCCAGGGCGCGGCGGTCGACGTCGGCCACCGCGACCAGTTGGAACTTTTCATGCCGAACCAGGCTTTCCAGGTCGCCGGCCCCCTGGCCCCCGGCGCCAAAAGTGGCTACTTGAATCTTCCCGTTCGGGGAGGCGGCCGCCCACGAGCGCGAACTGACGAAAGGGGCGTAGAGCGCGGCAGCGGCGGTGCCGCGCAGAAAGTGGCGTCGGGACAGAGGAGTAGATCGTCGGGATGTCATACTGCGGAATGGAGGCGGGCGATGGCTGCGCGCAAGCGGGGAGATGGCCCGGCTTGGCGGGGCCGCTCCAGTGGTCCGGCCCCGCGGCCTCCCGCCGTCCGCCGCCGCCTCCCCGCGCCGGCCGGAGGCCCGCGCGCCGACGGGGCGAATCCTGGGCCCGGGGACGGCGTGGCCACCGGGACGGCCACTTTTTTTGGGGGGGTGCCGGAGCGGGTGTCAAACCCGCGCTGGCGTGGGCGCTGGCCGTGGGTCTTAATGAGGAGAGCGTGCTGCCGTCCGATGTCCGATCCTGATCCCCAATCCTCGCCCCGGGAGCCCCTGGCGGTGTCTGTGCCCGCGCCGGTGTCGGAAGCCCCGGCCCCTTCAGGCGACCAGCCGGAGGAGCGTCGCCGTGGCACCGGGCTGGGGTGGCTCTGGGCGGGTGTCGGACTGGCCCTGGTCATTCTCGCCGGCGGCTTTGTCGGCTGGCTGCTGCTGGTGCGCCCCGCCGAAAAGGCGGCCGGCGGCCTGCGCGACACCGTGGTGAGCGCGCTGGAAAAGATCACCGGCGAGCGGTTCACGGTGGCTTCGAACACCATCACCTTGCAGAAAACGAACATCGCCGAGCTGAACGTGGTCCAGCGCAAGACGCAGACGATGACCAAGATCGAAACGACCGTGTTCGGAAGCAAGGCCACGCTCATTTTGCGCGGCGACTTCATCGTCAAGGCCGGTTTTGACCTCACCAAACCGCTTTCGGTGACCGTCAATGAGACCACTGGTGAGGTGCGGGCGGATTTTCCGCCGGCCAAAATCACCAGCGTGGAGCTGAAGAACTACGAGGTCTTTTTCTCTGACAACGGCCTGATCAACAAGATCACGCCCGAACACCAGCAACTGGCGACCCAGCAGATGCTGGCCCAGGCCCGCCTCGATGCCGAAAAATCCGATCTCAAGCAGGAGGCCGAAACCCAGCTGCAGACGCGGCTGAAGGACCTGCTCGGGCGCGACGCGAAAAAAATCATCCTGCGCGAAAACCAGGTGCTGCCCTGAGGACCTGAAAAAGCGGCGAGGTTTCCGGTTTCCGGAATTGGATTCATGCGCTTGACTCCGCACCCGGCGAGTCTGGGTCTGTCCCCCGTCCCCGTCTCCCACTCCTTTTGCCTGAATCCGTATGAGTACCGCACCGAAAGAAACCCTCCAGATGGAAAAGATCGTCAGCCTCTGCAAGCGCCGGGGTTTCATCTTTCCGTCGTCCGAAATCTACGGCGGCTGTGGCGGGGTGTGGGATTACGGTCCGCTCGGGGCCGAACTGAAGCGCAACCTGCGCGATGCGTGGTGGCGCGCGATGACCCGGGAGCGGGACGACGTGCTCGGCCTGGACGCCAGCATCCTCATGAACCCGGCCATCTGGAAGGCGTCAGGCCACGTCGATACTTTCGCTGACCTCATGCGCGAATGCACGCTGACCAACAAGCGCGTGCGGGCCGACCACGTCGAGCCGCAGAGTGGCACGGTCATGCGCTTCGCCGGCACCGAATCGCCGACCGGCTGGAAACTCACCCGGAGTTTTGACGCCCTGCTGAAAAATGGCGAGCATATCGAAAGCTTCCGCAAGCGGGTGCGCGCGCTCGTCGCCCAGAATGCCGGCACCGCCGCCGGAACGCCCGAAACCATCGCCCTGCTCGGCGAGGAAAAAATCGAGGGCGTCGAGGCTTCGATCGATTTCCATCCGGAGACCGGCGGGCGCCTGAACGAGGCGAGGCCGTTCAACCTGATGCTCCGCACCTTTCTCGGTCCGACCGCGACCGAGGCCGACGTCACGTATCTGCGGCCGGAGACGGCCCAGGCGATTTTTGCCCAGTTTAAAAACGTGCTCGATTCGTCGCGCGTGAAAGTTCCGTTCGGCATCTGCCAGATCGGCAAGGCGTTCCGCAACGAGGTGACCCCGAAGAACTTCACCTTCCGCTCGCGCGAATTCGAGCAGATGGAACTGGAGTTTTTCATCAAGCCCGACGAGGCCATCGAGGCCGTGCACGGCCGTGTCGACGCCTGGAGCGAAGGGGCCGACCTGTCGGTCCCTCAGGACACCTGGGGCTGGGAGCTCTGGCACCGGTACTGGGTGGACCAGCGCACGAAGTTCTATAACGGCATCGGCCTCGGCACCGACGTGCTCGACTACCACTGGCAGACGAAGGACGAGCTCGCCCACTACGCCCGCGCCTGCGTCGACATCCTCTGCAAGTTTCCCTTTGGCACCGAGGAGCTCGAAGGCATCGCCGCCCGCGGCGACTTCGACCTGTCCGCCCACCAAAAGGCCAGCGGCAAACCCCAGGAGTTCTTCGACGAACCGCTCAAGGCCGCCGTTGCCGCCTGGGACGAGGCGAAAAAGGCCGCCTTCGTCGAGACGAAACTCGCCGAGCAGCGGGCCAAGGGGGCCCAGGGGCTCAGCGAAGAGGAGACGCGCCATTGGTGCGACCGCTTCTTCAAGGGCAACTACGTCCCGCACGTCATCGAACCGTCCGCCGGCCTCGACCGCCTCGCCCTCGCCATCCTCTGCACCGCGTTTTCCGAAGAGGTCAAAACAGACGACAAGGGCAAGAGCGAAACGATCACCGTCCTACGATTCCACCCGCGCGTCGCCCCGATCAAGGCCGGCATCTTCCCCCTGCTCAAAAACAAGCCCGAACTCGTGGCCAAGGCCCGCGAGGTGCACTCGCTCCTCAAGCGGCACATGGTCTGCTTTTATGACGAGACCGCGAGCATCGGCCGCCGCTACGCCCGGCAGGACGAGGCCGGCACCCCGTTCGGCGTGACCATCGACTTCGAGACCCTCGGCGAACAGGGCCCTGACCTCCAAGATACCGTGACCGTCCGCGAACGCGACGGCGGCGTGCAACACCGCGTGAAAATCAGCGAGTTGCTGGGCTGGCTGCTGCAGCGGATTTCCTGATCCGGGCGGTGCCTCCATTGCGCCGGCCGGACCGCCGGGGGGCCGCCTGATCAGGTCCCGGCGCGGGTGCCGGTCAGGAGTGAAGCCGCGGCCGCATCCAAAATCAGCGCGCAGTGGGCGTGCTCCTGCAGGATGGAGGCGGGCACCTGCGGGCTCACCGGCCCCTCCAGGCTGTCGCGCACCGCCACCGCCTTGCGCGCGTCCGGCACGGTCACGACCAGCGCCCGGCTTTTCAGGATCTGCCGAATGCTCATGCTGATCGCCTGGCGGGGCACCGCCTCCAGGCTGGGAAACCAGCCTTCGCCGAACTGCTGCCGCCGGCAGGCCTCGTCCAGTTCGACCACGAGGTAGGGTTCCTCGGTGACGAAGTCCGCCGGCGGGTCGTTGAAGGCGAGATGGGCATTTTCGCCAATGCCCACAAAGGCCACGTCAATCGGCTCGACGGCGATCAGGCGGCCCACCCGCGCGCATTCGGCCGCCGGCTCGGCCGCCTCCCCGTCCAGATAGTGGAACGCCCGGGGCGGGGCGGGCAGGCGCGAGTGAAAGCGGTCCCAGAGATACCGCCGGAATGAGGCCGGATGGGCCACCGGCAGGCCCAGGTATTCATCCAGGTGAAAAAATGTCACCTTCTCCCAGGCCAGGTCCGGCTCGCGCACCAGGGCCTCCAGCAGGTGAAACTGCGAGGCCCCCGTGGCCACGACCACCGCCGCCCGGCCGCGCCGCGCCAAGGCTTCCCGGAGCAGGGCGGCCCCGTGCGCCGCGGCCTGCCGCCCGGCCGCCACGGCGTCCGATGCGACCACAACCTCCATCCCGTTGAAAAGTCGACTCATGGCTGCAAGCGTCGCTCAAGTGGGCAATTTTTTAAAATGCTCTTGAACATATTTTCACCCCGCGGCTTGATTGCGGTTGCCGGTGCTAGGGGATTTCTCTACACTCTGGTGTCGATCCTTTTCAGCGCGGAGATTTCCGGGCCGGAGGGGGAGACATGCACTACACATAAAATCATAACTGATAAACCCATAACCTAATGAAAATCAAACAACAGTCCAACAAGGGGTTCACCCTGGTCGAACTGCTGGTGGTCATCTCGATCATCGCGCTGCTCGCCTCGGTGGCCCTTCCGGTCATGAACAGCGCGCGCCTCAGCGCCGCGGTCACCACCTCCACGCTGCAGGCCGGAGGCATTCACAAGGCGCTCATGCTGTATGCGAACGACAACGAAGGCAGTTTTCCCACCGCGGAGAACAGTTCCAACGATGCCTTCCGCAAGATGTTTCCTGACCAGCTCCAGGAAGAAAAGCCCTTTTACGTGCAGAACAGTGCCTGGCATCTGAGCGCCAAGGGCGGCCGTCCTGACAACGACATCGGCACCAAGCCCGACTTCACTCAGTGTCTGGAGCGCGGGGAAAACCACTGGGCCTACCTCAGCGGTCTGAACACCACCTCCACGTCCAGCCTGCCTCTCATCGCCGACGGTTTCTCAGAGCAGAAGGGCCAGTACACCGACGTCCCCACCAAGAAGGGCGGCGTGTGGAAGGGCAGCAAGGCGATCATCGTCTATTGCAGCGGCTCGGCCAAGGCTGAGACCATCAGCTCGAAGGACAACTTCAAGATCATGATGACCCGCGGCGGCCAGAAAGTGGAGCTCTTCTCCACCGCCTACAGCGAGGAAATCGATCAGCAGAACCTCTTTAACCCGCAGGAGTAGTCCGGCGGTTTTTTGAGCCTTACGGCCCGGTCCCCCGTGCGGGGGGCCGGGCCTTTTTCTTGAATGACGGGTCCATGGGGTGCACGCTGGCCGGATGGGATGCACGCTGGACCGGGAACAGGCTTATTGGGACGCCGGAGCGCGCACGGTGGCGGGCGTGGACGAGGCCGGCCGGGGGTGTCTGGCCGGGCCGGTGGTGGCGGCGGCGGTGGTGGTGCCCCCGGGTTTTGCGCATTCCATGCTGAACGATTCCAAGCAGCTGAGTGCGGCGCGGCGCGAGCAGATTTTTGCCGAGCTGACGGCGGACGCGCGTGTCGTCATCGGGGTGGGGTCGGCGGATGTGGAGGAGATCGACCGGCTGAACATCCTGCGTGCTTCGCATGTGGCGATGGAGCGGGCGGTGCGGGCGCTGCCGGCGGCTCCCGACGCCCTTCTTATCGACGGGCTGCCGGTGCGCCCGTTTCCCTTTGCCCACCAGGCGGTGATCGGGGGTGATGGGCTGTGTCTCGCGATTGCGGCGGCCAGCGTGGTGGCCAAGGTCACGCGTGACCGGCTCATGCTCGGCGCTGAACAGTGCTTTCCCGGGTATGGCTTTGCGCGGCACAAGGGGTATGGCACGGCCATTCACCTCGCCGCGCTGACGTCCCTGGGGCCCTGCCCGCTGCATCGGCGGAGCTTTGGCCCGGTCATGCAGATGACGCTGAATCTTTAGGAGCGGGCGCGCCGCAGACCTCAGCCGGGCCGGGCAACGCGGCCGAACCGGGGCGTGCCCGCCGGAGCGGACGCAGGCGCGGCCGCCGCCAAGGCCCCGGCCTCCTTCATCAAGGCCAGCGCCAGCGCGTTAAAGAAATATTCGCGCAGCAAACGACGCCGCTCTCTGCTGGGACGCGGTTTCGAACTCGCCATGGAATGCTGTTTCATCACTGATTAAGACGCCGCGAGCTGGGGAATTATTTTAATTCTTCCAGAAATTCTTTCCGCCGCCGGAGTCCCCTGCCTGCTGGCGTCGCCCAAGCTGGTCGCCGAAACGGTGGCGTGCCGTTGAAAAAACTCGATCATGGCCTGGCGGGTTTCGATCGGGTGCATGGCCAGGCCGGCCGCTGGCTGGCTAAGGATTTCGCGGAGCCGGGGGAGCCGCTGGCCGGCTGACTGGGCATCATAGCTGTTGAAGGCGATGAGGTGGCGCCGGTCCGCCTCGAACGGCTGGCCGGCGGCATCGAGCAATGCGGTGACTTTGGGGTTTTTCCTCATTCCGTTCGTGCGCACGGTGAAGCCCATGAGGTTCCTAGTGTTGCGCTCATGGGCGAAGGCCTCCTCGAGCACGGTGACGAGTTCGGAGCGATCGAGGGAGGCGGTGACCACCCCGTTCTCGTAAGGCATCAGATCCCACATGTCGGAGACGGATTTCGGGCCGGGCAGGAGGTCGTCGTTGAAAAAGGAGCCGTGCAGGACTCCGGCCACCCTCACGTTCCGGGTCGCGAGCGCCTCCGTGATGGCCTGCGCAATGAGCCGCTCCTGCTGACTGGGGGCTCCTGCGGCCGAGCGGGCGGAGAGGTGCCCGACCACCCGGCCGACCGGCATGTCCAGCTCGGCGTCCGCGAGGACCAACTCGTCCCGCGCCAGCGCGAGCACGCCGGGGTCCAGCGCATGGCGGTTGTCCATCAGCTCCGTGAAGGGGCGCACACTGAGCAGTTTGCCGCTCTCCACATGGAAGGAAAGGTCGAGCCGACCCAGGTGAATTCCATGGTAGCCGGCTTGGGAGTAGGGCACGCGGTGCGCCCGGGCGGCCGGGATGTCCTGATGGGTGTGGCCGCCAATGAAGACATCCACGTCCGGCACCCGCTGAGTCAGGTCGGACACCCGGTTGGCAAAGTCGTCGCGCAGGAAATCGGGGTTTCGCAGGCCCATGTGGCCGGCCACGATAATCGCCTGCGCTCCGGAGGCTTTGAGTTCGGCCACCGAGGCGCGCACGGATTCAAGCGGATCGAACGCCTCGACCTCCCGCAGGAGGTGCGGCGCGAGCCAGCTGGACAGGCCCGGGGTCACGGCACCGACGATGCCGATCTTGATTCCCCCGATTTCCCGCAGCAGATGCGGCGCGAGGCGGGCGAGCGGGCTGGTTTTTTCCTGCTGACCGGCCGCCCTGCCGCCGAAGCGGATGTTGCCGGCGAGCACCGGGCACGCGGCGTTGGCGATGGCGGCATCGAGCACGTCGCGGCCCCAGTCGAAGTCGTGGTTGCCCAGTACCCAGGCATCGTAATTGAGCGCATTGAGCACTTTCACCATCGCCTGTCCCCGCGAGCCCCGGCCAACCTCCGTGCCCTGATAGAGGTCGCCCACGTCGACCAGCAGGTGGTGTGGCGACTCCGCGCGCCATTGCCGGATGACGGTGGCGCAGCGGGCCAGCCCGCCGACATCGACCAGCCCTTCGTAGGATTTGGTGGGCAGGATGTGCCCGTGCAGGTCGGTGGTGTGGAAAACGGACACCGTCCGGACCGATCCGGGCGTGAGCGCGGCCCAGGAAGCGGGCGTGAGCATGGCTCCGGAGGTCGTGAGAAAACGGCGGCGGTTCATTCCCGCCACCCTAGCCGCGCACGGAGGCGGGGGCACGCTGTATTCCCGATCAGGGAAGGGGCACCGGCCGCCGTGGCCGGTTTCAGGGCAGTTCGGGGTTGGGTTTCGGGCGCAGTTCGCCGCGGGGGCCCGCCGGCCAGGCCGCCCCGTCGGTGATCCATTCCCGCAGGGTCCCGATGTCGTCCTCGGTCAGGCTCATATCGCGCCGCGGCATCAGCTTGGGGTGGTTGCCTTGGCGGTAAATGGCGGTCAGGAGCAGGCTGTCCTCCGGCCGGCCGGGCACGATGTACGGCCGCCCGTTCGAGTGGCCGGCGAGGGCCCGCTCCCTGGTGGTGAGGTCGAGCCGGCCCGGCAAAGTGGTTCCATGGTGGCAGGCCAGGCAGTTCATCTCCAGGATGGGCTTCACTTCCTGCTGAAAGAACGCCTCCTTTTCGCGGGTCGTGGCCGATTTTCCGGGTGCCTGGCAGGAGACCGCGCCCGCGGCCACGAGGAGCAGCAGTGCGGGGAACGGAAAAGAGTGGGGGATCATCCTCATCGCTGGTAGCATACCACCGGCGGACGGTTCTGCTCAACCCCGCAATCGACCGACCGACGCCGTGAATAAACACTTGAAACCACAAGGTCAAAACCTGACACCTTCCCCACGATGAAGTTTGCGGACCTGCGCGGAATTTTGCAATACGTGCCGCAGTTTCGCGGCGCGGTTTTTGTCATTGCGGTGGATGGCGAGGTGGTGGCCAGCGAACATTTCCTCGGGCTGCTGCTGGACATCGCGGTACTGCACTCCTTGAGCGTCAAGGTCGTGCTCGTGCACGGGGCCAGCCATCAGATCCGGGCGCTGTCCGCCGCGCGCGGCGTGCCGATCACCAGTTCGGACGGGCTGGGTCTGACCGATGCCACCACCCTGGAGATCTCCGAGGAGGCCATCAATTTGCTCGACAGCCACATCCTGCAGCAGTTGACGGCGGTGGATTTGCGCGGCGCGGTCGGCACGTGGCTGGAAGCCCATCCGGCCGGCATCATCAAGGGACGCGACCTCGAACACACTGGCGCGGTGGAGAAAGTGGATGCCCGGGGGCTCCAGGCCATTCTCACCAACGAGATGATCCCCGTCGTTTCGCCGATCGGGTACGACGGGCAGGGCGGCGTGCTCCGTCTGAATTCCGATGCCGCGGCCCTGGCGGTCGCGATTGCCCTCAAGGCCCAGAAGATCATCTACGTCACGGCCGCCGGTTTGAAGAATGCGGATGGCTCCCGCCTGCCCGCCTTGTCGGTCGAGGAGGCGAAAAAACTCGCCACCAGCCTCAATGCCGGGCGGGACCTGGCCACCATCTCGGCGCTGTCCAACGCCGCGCGGGCCTGCGCCAGCGGCATCGCGCGGGTGCACATCGTCAATGGCCTGGAGGGGGAGGTGCTGCTTGATGAACTCTTCAGCAACGAGGGTGTCGGCACCATGATCTACGCTGACGACTACCAGCAGATCCGCCCCGCCGAAGTCTACGACATCCCGGCCATGATGGGCATGATCAGCCAGTCGGTGGCCGATGACGAGATCCTGCCCCGTACCCGTCGCGAAATGAAGGCCGCGCTGGGTGACTACTTCCTCATGGAGACGGATGGGAATCCGGTGGGCGTCGTCGCCGTGCACCATTACCCGGACCACAAACTCGCCGAACTGGCCTGCCTCTACATCCGCAACTCCCACGAGAATGCCGGACACGGCCGCAAACTCGTCGCCTTTGCCGAAAAAAAGGCCAAGGAGCGCGGGGCCGAGCGCATCATTGCGCTCAGCACCCAAGCCTGGCGGTATTTCGAGCAAAAGTGCGGCTTCAAGGAGGTCAGCTCCTCGCTCCTGCCGCCGGCCCGCCGTCAGAAGCTGGAAGCCAGCGGGCGGAACTCAAAGGTGATGGCCAAGGCCTTGTAGGGCCGGCGAGGCCTGGGAGCCTCTGGGAGCTTCTGGTGGGTGGCGGGCGGCGGGCGGCAGGCGGCGCGGCCCGCCGGCCAAGCCCGGAGCCGGCCTCTCTGGAGGCCGGCCGGTCCGTTTCCTCAGCGGCGGCGGAGGTGGAGACGGAGGAATTGCTGACGGCCGCCCGGTTCGCCGGTATGGGTTTTCCAGGTGTCCGGGGAGAGGCTGGAGGAGGCCTGGATGGTGGGCACGACGTCGTCGGCGTTGGGAAGGAGCGGCCAGGTGGCGGTGGCGGAGCCGTCCGGGGCAAGGGTGAGGACGGGGTGGCCGGGCCGCGAGGAGGGATCCGTGTCACTGGTGCCGAAGGCGTATTCGACGAGGGCGGTGGCTCCATCCTGGTCGGCGTCGGCGGCGGGGTCGCCGGTGAAGGCGACGGCGTCGGTGGAGCCGGGGCTGCCGTGCAGGGCGGTGCTTTCGCGCCAGGTGAAGTCGCCGGGGTCGGGCGCGGTGCTGCTGAGGACGCGGGTCAGGGTGCGGCCGCCTCCATCGGTGGCGTCGATGTCGTCGGCATAGCGGAACCGGAAAATCTCCTGCCCGTTGGCGGCGAAGAGCACCAGTCGTTCGCCGGCGTTGGAAAGTGCCCCGGTGAAGGCACCCGGGGCCATGGCGGGCCCGGTGCCGTAGCGGGCGGTCATGGCGTCGCGGTTGCGCACCACCAGCAGGCGGGCTCCGGGGGCCAGCTGGACCCCGGCCGGGAAAAGGTAGGAGATGCCTTCGCCCTCCACCTCGTCGAAGTGGCATCCGGAGAGGTCGAGGGTGTCGCCGGTGACGTTGAGCAATTCGACGAATTCCGTGAGGTCGTCATCCTCTGGCGGATTGTAGTTGATCTCGCTGGCCGCGAGCGAGCCCGGGCCGGCCAGGAAGGGGCCCGCCGTGGCGGTGATGGTGACGGGGGCGGTGGCGAGCACCGCGCCGTCCGGATCCACGGCCTCCAGGACGTAGGTGTGGGTGCCGCCGCGGACCGGGAGCTGGATCGACCAGGTGCTGGCGGCGGTCCAGGTGACTGGCAGCGGGCTTTTGTCCCCCTGGAGGCGGATCGCAGAAACATTGACCCATCCCCGGCCGGTCAGGGCCGCGGTGGGGGTGTCCACGCTGAGCGGGCCGCTGGTGGTGATGCCGAACGGCACGCTGGGCACGGCGGTGTTGACCTGGTTCCGGGCGTAGATGGCGCGGTTCCGGAGGTAGGTGAGGGAGCCCGTCATGCTGACGCCAAAGCGGCTGTAGTGGGTGGCCCATTTGGTGAAGAAGGCGTCGTTGAAGCTTTTGTTCAAGACATCCAGAACGTGCCCCCAGTACAGGCGGCGCCAGGCGACGTTGCTGAGGTATTTGTTCAGCTCGATGTTCTGGGTGAGCGAGGCGGTGGCGTTCGATTGGCCGAGGAAATCCAGATCCCACGGGATGTGGACCATTTTGCCGCCGGGAGGGAAGTAGAAGATGGCGTTGTGCTGGGCGTTGTCGTTGTAGTTGTCGACCACGCCGAACAGGCTGGCGGGCGTGAAGCTGCGCAGGAAGCTGCCGCCATCGATGAGCGGCGCGGTGTCGGTCTGAAATGTCGCGCCGCTTTTGCCCAGGGCGGTCACCGCCGGCATCAGCCGGGTGTAGTCGTCCTGGTCGCGGTTGTTGCGGATCAGCCACCACCAGCGGTACAGCTCCTTGTTGGTGCCGAGGCCGACGACAGCCACGCCGGGAGGTCCGGTGGAATCCTGGGGGTATTTGTAGCCCTCATTTCCGGGCAATGACGGGGTGGTCTGAGTCTGAATGTAGACCCGCTCATATTTGAACATGGTGCCGTCCGCCCCGTTGTCCCACTGTCCGTCGAGGTATTCGGAATCGAACCGCGATTTCGAGAGAATGGCCGGACCGGTGAAGCTGGTCTTGGTTCCGATGACGCGGATGATGTCGTCTTCGGTGGTGTAGATGCCGCCGGCTCCATTCATCATCTGGCGGATGAGGAGCTCGTACTGGTTGAACTCAACCCCGCCGGAGCGGTCGATGGCGATGCTGGAGTGGGTGCCGAGGAACGGCTGGTCGCGGCCGAAATCGACGATGTACCCGACGCGGTTGTCGTTGAAGCGGCCGTGCTCGCTGCTTTTCAGGCGGACGGAGGCACCGTAATACACCTCATGGTCGTCGTAGATGAACGTGCACGGGAGCTTCTCGTTGCTCATCTGGTTGACGTTGGTGTGGATGAACGTCTGATCCCTGGCCGACATGACGACGCGCAGGTTGTGCGGTTTTGCGCCGCTGGGCAGCGTGAGGCGGGACGCATTGTCATTCCACGGGATGATGGCGCGGGAGTCGGGGCCGGCCGCCGGGAAGAAGGACACCGCTCCCAGCGAGTCGGCCGCGCGCACATAAAACTGCACCTTGGCCGAGAGCGGCTGGCCGGGGACCACGGCCGAGTAGCGGCCCTGGCTGTCCGGGGTCATGGGGGCGGCGGTGAAGGCGGCCCCATTGACCGAGGTGAACAACTCGGCGGTGGCGACGCCCTGCGGGTCGGCGATGGAGACGGAGACGGTGGCCGGGTTGTCCACCAGCGGGATGACCGGCGCGTGGGCCAGGGCCGAGAAGGTGGGGCCGAGGTTGGGCACCCGCACTGAATTGGCGGCACCGGGAGTGCCGCCGGCGTCGGGGGCAGTCAGGATGGTGGTGCGGGGCAGGCGGTTGTGCCACAGGCGGGTGTTGAGCTGGTTGGACCCGCGCAGCCAGCGGACGCGCAGGCTGATGGCGTAGGTGAGCGAGGGGTTGATGGTCGTGATAAACGTGGAGCCCGCTTTGAGCGTGGTCTCGGCGTGGTTGCTCATGTGTTCGGTCGGGCCGCTTGCGGAGAGCTTGAGCACCTTGTTGCCGGGGGCGAACGGATCGTCGATGACGGCGCTGTGGCGGTGATTGCCGATGAGCCGCCAAGTGGTGGCCGCGCCGGAGGAGAAATCACGGTTCTGGATGAGCTGGCGGTTGGTCCCGGCAGGGGCTTCGATCACGCTGACGTCGTCGATCAGCACTTCGCCCGCGGTGTGCAGGCCCATGACGAACTCCTTGTAGGTGTTGTCACTGATATTGGGGCTCGCCCCCGGTCCCTCGTAGGTGATCGTCTGCCATTCGCCGCGGCTGCTCTCGTCGCTGGCGTCCCAGGCCTCGCCGCGGCTGTTGTCGGCGAAAGGATCCTTGAGTTCCAGGCTGGCCGCGCCGCCGTCGGCCCATTCCGACCACCGGCCGCTGTCGAAATACGGAACTTCATCGGCGATGTTGTCGTCGGCATCGCGCAGGCGGATGCGTTCGCCCTTGCCGGACAGGCTGCCGGACCAGGGGCCGAGGGCGGCGAGGCCGGGTCGTTGGGTGGCGAAGGCCGCCGGATCCCAGGCCACGACGAGGAAGCCGCCGGCCGGGATGCTGGTGCCGGCGGGGAAGGTGTAATCGACGGCGGTGGTGAATTTCCAGCCGCTGAGGTCCGCCGGAGCCGCGCTTTTGTTGTGCAGCTCGATCCATTGCTCGGGCGAACCCGAGCGCGACTTGTAGAATATCTCGTTGATGACGACGGCGTCGCTGACGGCGAAGGGGTTGTCGGACCCGAAGGAGGCGGCGGACGGGTGCGCCCAGGCACCGGAGGAATCCAGCCCGCGCAGGCGCGCGGTCACGGCGCGGGAATCGGCGAAGGCGCGTCCGCCCGGGGCGAAGAGCGAGAGGCGGGTGCCATCGGCGGGCGTGAAGCCCAGCGCCGCGGAGTCGAGCACCAGGCGGGCACCTGGAGCGAGCGACGGCGGGGCCAGCGCGACGCTCTGGCCGGAACTGGACCGCAGCGACCAGCCGTCGAGCGGGAGGGCGGTGGCGGCGGCGTTGCGCAGTTCAATTTTGAAGCCGGGGTCGGCGGCACCCGAGATTTCGCTGAAGACGAGCGAGGGGGAGGCGTCGGCGGGGGCGGTGGCGGTGCGCACGGTGACGAGTTCGGCGCCGAAGAGCAGGTCGGGGGAGCCCGCGGCCTGGTGCACTTCCGCGGCGAGCACGTTGGGGCCCGCGCGCAGGGAGGTTCCGGGCAGGGCGACCGGGGCGGTGGGGAAGGTCGCATTGATCGTGGTGGTGGCGGCCGGGACGTTGATCCGATGGATTTCCACGCCGTTCAGGTAATAAACGGCACCGTCATCGGCGAGGGGCCACAATTCGAGGGACAGGCGGGAGGGATCTTCGTCGAGGGTGAAGCTGGACCGAAAATACCGCGGTTCAGCGCCGGTCTGCACGGTGGTGCCGGCGAGGGGCGCGGGCAGCGGGGGGGTGACGGGGATGACGGGGGCCTGGAGGGTCGGCGCGGTGGCAGGGGTGTAGCGGCGGGAGGAAAGCCCGGCGATGGACCGCGCGGGCAGCGCGCGGGTCCACACCGCCACGTCGGAGATGCGGCCCTTGAAGCCTTCGGTGGAATTGAGCGGATCCCCGCCGATGAAGAAGGGCATGGCCGCCGCCTGGCCGGCGGTCAGCACGCGCGAGCCGCTTGGCTCTCCGTTCAAATAGGTCGTCAGCACGGTGCCTCGCTTGACCAGGGCGGCGTGGACCCAGCCGGAGGCGGGTTCGATGACAGTGGCGGCCGTGACCGACTCTGGGTTGCCTCCGGTCAGGTAGGCGGCGCCGCGAGGATGGAGCTTGATGTATTCCAGTGGCGTCAGGCTGCCCGAGCCGTCGAATTTGGAGCGGTTGCCGAGGATGACGGCCTCCCCCTGTTCGACCGGCCCATCCTGGGCGTCTCCGGGGGTGTCGATGGTGGCGCTGGCCCCGCTTTTGACCCAGCAGGACCACGTGAACTCGGTGGTGGCGGTCTGGCGGGCGATAAAGGTGGCGGTGATGGCGATGCGATCGTCGACGCCATCGAACTCCGCGACCGGGCCGCGCTCCGGGTCGTTCACCCAGGCGACGCCGTTGAGCAGCGTGCCGGGCGGGCGCGCGGTCCCGGGGGCCAGGTTGGCCGCGGCTTCGCCCGCGGTTTCGTTCAACGGCCACCAGCCGATCAGCATTTGGTTCGGCCCGCTCAGGGCCGGCAGCAATCCGTCCGTTGAGGCTCCTCCACCGGTGAAGAGGCCCGGGCCGGCGGACCAGGCCGAGGCATCAAAGCCCGGTTCGTTCCACCCCGCCGGCGGCGCGGCACCGGTGTCGGAAAACGACCAGGCGTCGCCGGTTCCGAGGACGCGGGTCCGGATGGGCGGGCCGTTGGGTTCGAAGAAATTCTGGTTGCCCGGGGTGCCGCCGACTTCGCTGCTGGCGGTCCAGAGGGCGGGATCGTCGCCGGCGCTGGCCTTGCGGCGGGCCAGGGTCACGCCCGTGCCATCGGGGGCCGTGGGCCAGTCGCCGCCGTCGGCATACTCCACCTCATCCATGATGCGCCCGTTCTGATTGCGCAGGCGGATCACCTCGCCGGCGTTGTTCAGGCTTCCGGAGAACGGCCCCAGGGCACCGGGAATCTGCCCCGGCGCGGCCGCGATCACGAGATGGCCGCCGCCGGGGATGGTGAGGCTCTCGGGAAAGGTGAATTCGATGCCGCCGGTGATTGACCACCGCGACACGTTGACATCGACGCCCTGCTGATTGCGCAGCTCGATCCATTCCCCCTCGCTGGCCGAGGCCGGATGGTAGTGGATCTCGTTGATGACGATGACGCTGTCATACGCGCCAGCGATGGCTGGCATCTGGGTGGAAAGCAGCGAAAGGCTGGCCAAGCCGGCCAGTGCAGGAAGTCTGAAGGCGGTCACGTAATAATGGGGGATAAGGGATAATATGTCCAAGTTTACCCGGGATCGCGTCCAGGGCGCAACGCATTCCTCATCCCCTGATCGCGCCCGCGCCGCGAAAAGGGCAGAATTGGCTATCTCAGCCAGAACCGCAGGCGGTAGAAATGGCGTGGGTTCGCGGGGGCGGGGGGCGGCAGGGCGAAATCGAAGGTTTCAAGGCCCGCCTTCACCGTGCGGTCGAGCAGCATGAGGGGTGTCGGGAGCCAGGAGGTGAGATCGCCGGCCGCCTCGATCTGCCAGCCCGTCTCATCCCGGGCCAGAGGCCTGGTAAAGCGGAGTGTCATCTGTCCGCCGGGCTGGACGATCAGTTTTGGCAGCGGGTCCGTCGAAGGCGCGGCGGGATTTCCTCCCAGGGCGTATTCTTCGAGCGTGGTCAGGCCGTCGCCGTCGAAGTCGGCGAGATCGCCGGTCTGGCGGTTGGCCGTTTTCCAGGCGGCGTAGCTTTCCGTGTCGGTGCCGCCGGGAGTGGGCGCGGTCGAGGCGCGCCAGTTCAGGGGATCGGCGTGGTCCGGGTTGGTGTGCGGGGCGATGAGCACCAGGCTGGTCCCGCCGTCCTCGGGGGCGGCGGGCCACGGCAGGGAGTCATCATACACGAAATCCCGCAGCGGCGAGCCGCCCCCGAGGCTCAGGGTGATCCGTTCGCCGCCCCGGGCCAGGTTGCCCTCGTACTCGCCGGCGACCGGTCCGGCTGCGCCATGGGTGGCGGTGAACACGTCGGCATTGTCGACCACGAGCAGGCGGGCTCCAGGGGCCAGGGTCGTGCCGGGGGCGAAGGTGAAGGTGATGCCGTCGGTGAACTGCACCCCGGTCAGGTCGAGCGGCAGCGTGGGGTGGGTGTTGGTCAGCTCGATGTAGGCCGCCTCGTCGCCCGCCGGGGCGGGCGGGCGGTGCATGATTTCGCTGATGACGAGATGGGTGGCGAGGTCGCCGGGCACGGCCGCGCCGGCCTGAAATTCCGCGGGCGCGCTCCAGTGGCTCCATCGGCCCATGCTGTCCTGATGGCGCACCCGGGCGCGGTAGGTGCGGCCGGCGACCAGTCCGCTGGCCGGGACCGCGACGCTGGCATCGAAGGTCGTGTCGGCGGCCGGGGTCCACACGCCGGTAATCTCGTACCGCCACGGCTCGCCGGCGATGAAGCCGGGCACCGAAGGATCGAAGACCTCGCCGATGCGCCACTGCATCGCCGCAAACGCCTGGCCTTCGGGTGGGGCGAAGGCGCTGCTGGAAAACCGCAGCTGGTTCAACGGGTGCCCGGCTGGACCGACATAGGCAATCACCGGCGTCCCGGGAATGGAAATCGCGCTCGTCGCGGTCAGCGTATAGGGAGCCATTTCGCCCCGGGCCATCCGGGTCAGGCGCCCCCCGCCATTCGGTCCGGCCGCGATGAAGTCCTTGACCCATTTCACCATGCCTTCGAAGTCGCCGCTGGCCAGTACGCGGGTGTAGGGCTGAGGAAACGGCCCGTTGGTCATGTTGCCGATGGCATATGGGGTTTTGTAATAATTGCCGCGGGGACCGGCACCGCGGGGAGGGGTCGGGTTGGCGGGATGGTAGTCCCAGCGGCGGCGTTCCACCTCGACGAAGCCGTCGTCGATGGGGCCGCCGTTGGGAATGATGCGCGGCTTTTCGTCGGTGATGAGGCTGATGAATTCGTCCACCACTTTCCACGCCTGGTCTTCATTGAGCAGGAGATCCTGGAGTTCGCGGGCCCGGTTTTGGAACTCGGTGAGGATGGCGGGGTGAAGCAGGGCCCGGGAAATCTGTTCGTACTGCTGGAGATCCGGTGCCGTCTGCACGCTGCGGGGCCCCCAGCGGTCGAAGTTTTCGTACAGCAGGTCGCAGTCCCACGGCAGGATCAACCAGCGGCCGTCGCCGAGCGGGGCCGGCGGGCGTCGGAAATACACGACGTTTTCCTGTTCGCGCCGGTCGGTCTGGTTGATCGCCTCGGTCACCGCCCGCCAGCTGAAGTACTCCGGCAGGTCGACATGGGCTCGAAACCAGGCCTCGGGCTGGATGGAAGTGACCAGCGGCGGGGTGCCGGCGGAGCCGCCGCCGCGGCGGTAGCCGGTGCTGGAGCTGGTGAAGGCGTTGAGGTCGCTGAGGTCGCCCGGCTGTCCCTTGCCCTGGCCGAGCACGCTGTTGCCCGCGCCGGTCGCCTGGAGGCGGAAGATGTTGCCATCGGGCAGGCCCAGCCCGTCCTTGAAGACGTTGTCCGTGTTTTCGAACGCCAGGTAGAGGCCCCAGAGGTCGCCATCGAACTGGTTGGCCGGGTTGAGTTCGGCCGCGCCGTCGATGACGCGCAGCTGGAGGTAGCTGGTGCGCGGGGCGGGCACGCCGGCGAGGCTGCTCAGGCGGAAGGCCATGGCCTCGTCCAGGCCGTGCAGGCCGCGGTTCCACGGAGCCCAGGGGGCCGGCACGCTGGAAATGTTCAGCGTCCGCACGGTGGCAGTGGTCCGGCCGTGATGGTCCGGCATCTCCAGCAGGCGTCCGCGGTTGAACCGCAGCTTCCATTTGTTCTTGCCGGTGTTGAAGGTGCTGTTCTGCCCTTTGACGCGATAGCGGATGTGATCGTACACGTCGCCCCCGACCACCAGGGTGCCTTCGAAGCGGTAGGTGCCGTCGTTGAAGGACGGAGTGTACTGGCAGTTCTGCACGTCCGTTGCGTTGGAGAGCAGGTGCCACGGGCGCACCTTGTTCATGGTTGCGGCGGAGAACGACTCCGCCGGAGTCACGCCCGGCCGCACCGCGCCGGTCCAGGCGGGCACGCCGTCGTGGCAGAAATACGCAAAATTCGGCGACTCCTCGTCGGCGTAGGGCACGCGCACGTGGTTCAAGCTGCCGTCCCAGCTGCGGAGGCGGTACCGGATGAGCCGCCGGTGCGCCTGCACGGAAGACGGGATCACCGCGGTGAAGACGTCGTCGTTGGCGGTGGCGTCGCCCTGCACGCCGGCGTCGTTCATGTCCACGGCCACCCATTTCGTCTGCCACGCGGCATCGGTGAGGCGGATGTAGGCACCGGGTTCGACGATCTGGTATTCCAGGCCGGCGGCGGCGACGCCGTCGGGGTCGGTGATTTTCGCCGTGACCGTGACGGCCTGTCCGGAGGCCGGGGTGGACGGAGAATGGGCGACCTGCCGGACCGCGGGAGGGGCCGAGCCGGTGGTGACGGCGTTGCGGGTTCCCGGGCTGGGCGCGGCGCCGCGCCACGAGCCGCCGAGACTGCCGTCCAGCCCCTCATGGATCCGCTGCATGGAGGCTCCCTCCTCGTCGCCCACGGTGGGCCAGGGGAAGCCGAGGGCATAACTCACGCGATCAACCACGGCGAGCGCGGCGTCGCGCAGCACGATCTCATCGCCCTCATTGCGCAGGCTGCCGGACCACGGGCCGAGGGCTCCGGGGTGGTTCAGCGCCGCTGCGAGGTGGGCTGGGTTTTCCGCAATGACGAGGTGGCTGCATGGCTGGAGGACGGTGCCGGCGGGGATCTGATAGGTCACGCCCCCGGTGAGCGACCAGCCGCCGAGGTCCACCGGGACGTCGAGCGGATTGTAGAGCTCCACGAATTCTGCGAAGACGGATTTGGAGTTGGGTGGGTCGCTGTGGATTTCGGTAATGACCGGGGTCCGGGCCAGCCAGGCCGCCCCGTTGGCCACCCCGGGGGTGGGGGCGGGGAGATGCCCGACCAAAGGGCCCGCGGCCTCCGCGGTGATGGACGCCTGGAGGCGGAAATCCGCATCATCGGCCGCGCTGTTGAGCCCCTGGATGGCGAGGATGTTTTCGGCCTGAAAAACCCCGGAAAACGCAGCCAGCGGGATGGTGGCGGTCGCGGTCTGCGAGGCGGTCGCCGCCGAGTTGAACCGCGGCTGGGCGGGGGCGTTGCGGCGGGCGATTTCCACTCCGTTGAGCCAGGCGATGAACCCGTCGTCATGCGTCACGGTAAGGGTCGGACAGCGGGGAGGCCCCTCCGGGGAGGTGAAGGCGGTGCGCGTGAGCACGCTCGCGTTCACCTGGAGCATGGCCGACTCGGTGTTGGTCGCGAATTCGACGGCCTCGCGCAATAGAAAGCTTCCCGCTCCGTAGCGTGCGGCTGGTCCGCCGTCGGGGCTGGGGGGCCACGAGGCGGCTGGGGAGGAAGGGGCCGCGCTGCCGCCATACCGCGAGGTGCCCACGAATTCGAGCGCCCCGTCGCCGCGGTTGGTCATGGCGTTGAAGGCCGTGCTGTTCCCGTTGGGCTCGGTGGGTCCGTAATTGTAGGCCACGATGGTGTAACTGCCGGCGGGCAGGGGCAGCGGGGCCGCCAGCGGCTTGAACCGCTGCCCGCCGACCAGGGTGCCGGGTGCGGCCGCGGTAAAAACCTGGCTGGCCAGCACGGTGCCCTGGCGGTCATCGCCGGGGTCCGCGGGCGTGCCGTTTTGATTCCTCGACCAAAGCACCACGGTGATGGGGCGGTTCAGGCCATTCGATCCGCTGTCAAAGCAGGCCAGGTCGGTGGCCAGGACGGGCCGCAGCACGTTGAAGTCCATGCCGAGGGCTCCGGGATAACTCTGGGCTCCGACCGTGGCCGCCGGGATGGCATAGGGATTGGTCGAGGCCTGGCCATAGCCCAGACTCCACTGGCCGTCGGTCCAGGCGCTGTCGTCAAAGGCCGATCCGCCGCGCCAGGCGTCGTCCACCGCGCCGGACGGCACGTGCCATTTCAAAGCCGCGGCCCCGCCGGACACGATGGAGGGAGTCCGGGTGTTGCCGAGGCCGTGGCCGTAGGCCTGGTTTGCCGGCAGGCGGGGAATTGGCGCCACCTGGCTGATGATCGCGCCGGCCGCGTTGGTCAGGACCAAGTCTTCGCCCTCCCGGCTCAGCCGGAAATTCGCATGCAGCGGTCGGCCCGGCTCCGCGCGGTTTTTTCCCGAGGCAAAAACCACCAGATACCCTCCGGCCGGCAGACTGGCCTCTGGAAAGGTCCATTGGGCTGGCTGCGCACGATCGTCGCTCAGATGCCAGCCGGTCAGATCGACGGCGGCAGTGGTGGTATTGTGCAGCTCGATCCAGTCCTCGAACGAACCGTCCTCATCCTGCAGGCCCGCCGTGTTCTCGGTGACCACCTCATTGATCCGGACCACCGGGGTCGGCAGCGGCTCCGCCGGCGGTCCGGCCAACACCGGACCGCAGGCCACCAGCAGCGCGGGCAAAAAGGTCGTGAGCTTCACTTGGTGTTTGTAACCGCCAGCCATCGGCCCGTCCACGGTTTCATCAGGGGCCGGGGAAGGGGTTGAAGGGGCGCTGGCTCCGGGAGTGCTTGCCCGCGCGCGATGGCGCGTGATAATGATTCACCATCAAGCATGAGAACCTTCGGAATTTTTTGGGCCCTGGCGGCCGTGGTCCCGGCGGGCCGGGGGGCGCTTCCGGAAAATCTGGCGGTGGCGGGGATCGCGGCGGCGTCGTCCGAGGGGTATGGCTCGGTGATGGGCGATGCCATCGATGGCAACCGGGACGGGCATTTTTTTTCCGGCGGATCGGTCTGGCACGCGCGGCTGCCGGACGCTGTGCCTTCATTTTACGAAGTGGACCTGGGGGCCGATTTTTTTCTCGACCGGGTGATGATCTGGCCGCGCACGGACGCTCCCGACCAGGGCACGGTGGAGAATTTCACGCTTCGGGTGCTGAATGCAGCGGGCCGGGTGGTGTGGACGGCCGATTATTGGCCCGGGGCGGCCGTGAACTGGGCGTGGGGGAGTTCGGCGATGCGCGGGGTGGCCGGACGGAGGGTGCGGTTCGAGCGCAACGACGGCACCCCCAACTACCTGACCTTCGCCGAGTTCGAGGTCTGGGGCGGCTTGGTCGAGCCAACCGCCAATGACGCGCGAGCGGCCGGAGCGATCGTGACGGCCTCGCCTCCGGAGCCCGGGACCGCGGCCGCGGCGGCGGTCGACGGCGACCTGAATGGGCATCAGGCCGGCGCGTTCCCGTCGCGGCCGGTGTATCAATCAGCGGGCGCGCAGGCCGGGAGCTTCTGGCAGGTGGATTTTGGCGGCTCCCGGCCGGTGGATTCCGTCATTGTCTATGCGCGGCAGGACGAGGATCCGACGGGTGACGTGCGCCTGAGTCTGCGCGATGCGGGCGGAGCCGAGGTGCACGCCGCCATGCTTGATCTCCGGCGCTCCAATCTCGTTCGCAACGGCAGCCGTTTTGATGTGACCCACGCGGTGCCGGGCGCGGTTATGGCGCGCACGGTGCGGATCGAGACCGTGGCTGCGGAACCGCTGGCCCTGGCGGAGGTCGAAATCTTCGGCCCGGCCACCGACCTGGCTCCGCCTGCGCTCACGCGCTCGATTCCCGGGCCGGGGGCCCTGGTGGCGGAGCTCACGCGGGTGGAGGTGGAATTCAACGAGGACGTGGCCGGCGTCAGCGCGGGGGATCTGCTGGTCAACGGCGCGCCCGCCACCGGTGCCATCGCGCTTTCGTCACGGCGCCACGTCTTCACCTTTGGCCAACCGGCCGCCGGCCGGGTCGACCTGGCTTTCGCCGCCGGCCACGGCATCGCCGATGCGTCCGGCAACGCCCTGGCCGGCGCGGCGTGGTCGCTCACGCTCGACCCCTCCCTGCCGAGCCCGCGTCCGGTCATCACGGAGATCCTCGCCGAAAACAAAGGGGGCCTGCGCGACGCGGACGGGGAAACTCCCGACTGGATCGAGCTGGCCAATCCGGGGCCGGCGGCGGTGGATCTGGGCGGGTGGCACCTCAGCGACTCGCCCGGCGCGCCGGCCAAATGGCGATTTCCCAGCCCCACCTCCCTGGCGGCCGGCGAGCGCCTGATCGTTTTTGCCTCCGCCAAGGACCGGGCGGTGGCCGGCGCGGAACTGCACACCAATTTTAAGCTCGACCCGGACGGCGAGTCCGTCCTGCTGGTCAAACCCGACGGCTTGACCGTGGCCAGCCAGCTCCTCGACTATCCGCCGCAGCGGGAAAACGTGAGCTTCGGATCCGGGCGCAGCTTCGCGGACACGCCGCTGCTGGCCCAGGGGGCGGCGGCGCGCGTCCTCATTCCCGGCGGCCCGGTCGCGGACTGGACGCGGGTGGATTTCGACGATGCCGAATGGACTGCCGGCACGCTCGGCATCGGCTTTGACGCGGGCGGCGGCGCCTCGGGCGACGGGCTGCTCGGGTGGTGGAATTTCGACGACGCCGCGGCTGCCACCCGCGCCGTGGACGCCTCGGGCCAGGGCCGCGATGGCGTGGTGGCCCGCGCGGTCTATTCGGCCGGCACCCTGGGACGGAGCGGTGCGGCCGGCGACCGCTCGCTGATCTTCAACGGCACGGGGGTGGTCAGTTTTCCGGCGGCGGCGGCCGGTGCCTTCGACGCCATGGCGGCGCGGGACGCCTTCACCATCTCGCTCTGGACCCACGGCGCGTCCACCCTGCCGCAGGACAACTATGTCTTTTACGGAAGCACCGGGACCAACGGCGGCGGCACCCGGACGCTCGATGCGCACCTCCCGTGGTCGGACTCGGTCATTTATTTCGACACGGCGGGGTGCTGCGAGGGCGGGCAGACCCGGATCCTGGTCGGCGAGCCCGACGCTTCGAAATGGCGCGGCGAGTGGAACCACTATGCCTTTCTTAAAAATGGGGACACCAAACAGATCTGGCAGAACGGCCTGCTGCTGCACCAGGGCGTGAACACCGCCAACCAGACGCCGCTGCGCAGCTTGTTTCTGGGGGCCATGAATGCCTCCGGAGCCACCGGGTACCGCGGACGCATCGATGATTTTGCGGTGTGGGAGGGGGCGCTGGAGGGAGCGCAGATTGCGGCGCTGGCGGCGGGAGCGTCCCCGCCGGAGGTGCGGCGGCTGACCCCGCTGCTCGGCACGGACATCGCGGCGGCCATGCACACCCTCAGCCCGACCGCCTACGTCCGGGTGCCGTTCGCGCTCGCGGACGCGGCGGGCCTCGACCTGCTGACCTTGAAGATGCGTTACGACGACGGGTTTGTGGCGTTTCTCAACGGGGTGGAGGTGGCGCGCCGCCACGCGCCGGACGTTTTGGACCACACCGCGGCGGCCACCGCGGAACGCGCCGGCGGAGAGGCCCGGGTGGCGGAGGAGATCGACCTGTCCCGTTTCGCCCCGCTGCTGCGCTCCGGCACCAACGTGCTGGCGCTGCACGGGCTGAACCGCACGGCGGCCGACGGGGAATTCCTGCTCCTGCCCGAGCTGCTGGCCGGGCGGTCGCAGGCCGGCCGGTATTTCCCGGTTCCCAGCCCCGGCCAGCCCAATGGGGCGGGGGTCACCGGTTTCGTCGGGGATGTCAAATTCTCCCCGCAGCGCGGATTTTATGAGGGGCCGGTGACGGTCACCCTGGCCTGCTCCACGCCGGGCGCGACCGTCGTGTACACGACCGATGGCTCGGTGCCGGGCGCGGCCCACGGGACCGCGGGGCCGTCGCCGCTCCAGGTCGAGGTGACCGGCACGACCACGCTGCGGGCCACCGCCTTTGAGGGCACTCTGGCCCCGACCAACGTGGACACGCACACGTATGTGTTCGTCGATCGCGTCGCCGCCCAGCCGCGGCCGGCGGGGGCGCCGGCGTCCTGGCCCGGTGGTTTCCCGGGCGACTACGCCATGGATCCGCGGGTGCCGGGAGTCGCCCCGGCTCCGGGCTACACGCTGCGCGACAGCCTGCTCTCGCTGCCCTCCCTGAGTTTGGTCTCCGATCCCGCCGGTTTGTGGGGAGCCTCCGGCATCTACGCCAATCCCTCGGGCCGCGGCCGTGACTGGGAGCGCTTCACCAGCGTGGAATGGCTCGATCCCGGGGCTCCCGCGGGTTTTCACGCCGGTGCCGGCCTGCGCATCCACGGCAACATCACCCGCAACAAGGACTTCACCCCCAAGCACGGGTTCAGCCTGCGGTTCCGCGGCGAGTACGGCGATCCGACGCTCGCCTTTCCGCTTTTCCCCGGTTCGCCGGTCGGGGAGTTTGACGAGCTGGTGCTGCGGGCGGGTTCGACCGACACTTGGCCGTGCACCGAGTGGGCTCCCACCTCGCTGGGGCTCAATGGCGAGCTGTACCAGCGCTGGAACCGGGACTGGGCCAGCTACCTGCGCGACCAGTGGGTCCGCGACGCGCACCTGGCCATGGGGCAGGAGGATTTCCGCGGTCGCTTCTGCCACCTCTACCTCAACGGCTGCTATTGGGGGCTGTACAACATCGTCGAAAGTCCCGCCGCGAGCCACATGGCCGCGCACTTCGGGGGGCCGGAGCACGAGTGGGACACGGTCGCTGACTTTTCGGAACTGCACGAGGGCACGCGCACCGCCTGGGACCAGCTTCTGCGCATGGCCAACAGCAGCCAGCTCGGCAGCGATGCCGGCCTGCGCCGGGTCGAGGGGCTGGGGCCGGATGGCACCCGCGATCCCGCGCTGCCGCGCCTCCTCGACGTGGACAATCTGATCGATTACATGATCCTGCACATCTCGATCGGCGCGGACGACTGGCCGGATCACAACTGGTGGGGAGCCCGGCGGTCGCGGGCGGCGGACCCGGAGGGGTTTCGCTTCTTTGCTTGGGACCAGGAAATCTCCAACGAGAACGTGGCGTATGGACGCAGCTCCTGGGGGACGATTTATGCGGAGGCCAGCGCCGACGGCACGCCGGCGCGGGTGTATTCGCGCTTGCGCGGCAGCCCGGAGTTCCGCCTGCGCTTTGCGGATCGCGTGCAGCGCCACCTGTTCAATGGCGGGGCGCTCAGCCAGGCGCGCAACCTGGCGCGCTGGCGGGCCGGGGCGGCTGAAATCGACAAGGCGCTGATCGCCGAGTCGGCCCGCTGGGGCGATGCCCAGCCGAACCACACGCGGCCGGGCCAACCGTACACGCGGGAAAACGCCTGGCTCCCGCACCTCGCGTGGATGGAGGCCAATTATTGGCCGCGGCAGCCGGCCGCCGCGCTGGCCCGCTTCCGCGCCGCCGCCCTCTATCCGGCCCTGTCCGTCCCGCGACTCAGCCCGCATGGCGGCGCGGTGCCTCCGTCCTTCTCCACCCTGCTGAGCAACCCCAACCCCGCGGGCGGCACGCTTTATTACACCCTCAACGGCGAGGACCCGCGCCAGTGGGGGGGCACCGTCCATCCGGCGGCGCTGAGCGCCGCGGCCGACGTCACCCTCACTCTCCCCGCCGGCACGGTGGTCAAGGCCCGCATCCGCCAGGGCACCACCTGGACCGCCCTGACCGAGGCCACGTTTGCGCCCGACCCCGACCTCGACGACGACGGGATCGATGACGCCTGGGAGGCGGTCCATGGACTTTCCGGCGGCGATCCCGCCGATGCCGCCCTCGACACCGATGGAGACGGCCAGACCGCGCTCGAGGAATATCTCGCCCTGACCGACCCTCGTGCCGCGTCGAGCACGCTCCGCCTCCACGCCGGGGAGGCGGATCCGGCGGCCGGCCAGATCACCCTCCACTTCGAGCTGCAGCCCGGGCGCGTCTATACCCTCGAACGTTCGTCAACGCTGGGCGGTGCCTCGTGGTCGGCGCGGCAGACCTTCGGTCCCGAGGCCGCGCCGCGCCCGGTGCAGCTCAGCGAGCCGGCCGCCGCCTCCGAGCGCTTTTACCGGCTGCGGGTCGCGGTCGCCCCCTAGCCTCGCCGCCGGCCTGGCGGGATGGCGGCGCGCGGCGGACCCGGGGGCAGGACCAAAAAGTGAAACTGGTCCCGCACCCGGCGGACCCTGGGCGATGACTGCGCGCTTGTAATCCGCCGGCAACCGATCATTGTGCGCCGTCGTTACTCGCTGATCCGGCCAATAGCCGGGTTTTTTATTTTACTGCATGATCGCTTTTCTTCTTTGGATCGTTGCCGGCATTGCCGTCGGCATTGTTTTTGGCTCGTTTTTTGAATGGATGCTTCACAAGTATGTGATGCACCGCCCGGTAGGAAGTTTCCGGTATGCCTTTGAAGCGCATGCGGTGGTTCATCACCATGTTTTCAAGTCGGACCATACTTACCATCTTATTAATAAAAAAGACCGAGAGACCATTCCGATGGCTTGGTGGAATGGGCCCGTGTTGATCCTGATGGGCGCCGCTCCGTTTGTCCTGCTGGCCTGGCTGATCGGGCAGTGGGGTTTTGCGCTGGGCGGGGCCATCGCCTTCACCGGCTATTATGCCACCTATGAATACATCCATTGGTGCATGCACCTGCCGAAGGCGCGCCAGTTGGAAAAATCCTGGCTCTTTTACCGGTTGAACGGGCATCACCTGCTGCATCACCGGTACATGCACAAAAATTTCAACGTGGTTTTTCCGCTGGCCGATCTCTGCCTGGGCACCCTCATGCTGCGGGCCAAAACGCGCTTCGCCCAAGCGCGCGGCCCGTCGGTTCCCGATGTGCAGCCCATCGAACCCGCCGCCGCTCCCGCGGTCCTTTCGTCCCGGTAAGTTCCGGCGAGTTTTTCAGGCGGCCGCTGGTGGCGAGCCGCCCGCGTGGGGGCCAGTCCCCGGTCGGAGGGGCGGGGGTGTGCTACCGCCCGAGTTTGTCCTCGATGGCGGCGAGCAGGGTGGGCAGGCTGACCGGTTTGGCGATCATCGTCAGGTCGCCGCGTTCGGTTGGTTTACCCCCGGTTTCCCGTTGGGCGACCAGGGCGGTCAGCATGAGGACGGGGATTTTTTTGAGCGCCGGGTCCAGCTTCATCTGGGCCACGAGGTCGCCGCCGTCGAGGTCGGGCATGACGATGTCGAGCAGGGCGAGATCGGGCGCGAAGGTGCGCATGGCCTCGAGGGCCTGGGTGGAGTCGTTGATCACCCGGACGGCGTAATCACCGGTTTTTTCGAGGTTGAGTTTAAGCAGGCGGGTGAATCCGGCCTCGTCGTCCACGATGAGGATTTTTTTCATGTTGGGGTGGTGGTTCGGAGGCGGGTTGAGCGAATGGATCGGAGGGGTCGGCCGGCCGGGTGTCGGGCGCGGGCGGGGCGTTTTCCGTGGAGCGGAGCATTGATTCCTGCGCCTTGAAGGTCAACGTGACTTTCACTCCTCCTTCGGGGGCGTTGATCAATTCGATCTGCCCTTCATGGAGATCGACGATTTTGCGGGTGACGCTGAGGCCGAGGCCGGTGCCTTCGCCGGTGGGTTTGGTGGTGAAGAAGGGGTCGAAGACCTTGCCGATGACCTCCGGGGGAATGCCGGGTCCATTGTCGGCGATTTCCATGATCACGACGCGGTCGCCGGCGCGAAAGGGGTTGGCGGTGCGGGAGCCAAAATTCCGGCGGTCCTGTTCGCCCAGTTCGCGCGACCAGGTGGCCACCGAGACACGGCCGCCTTTTTTCACGGCTTGGACGGCATTGATAAAGAGATTGACGATGACTTGTTCGATGCGGGTTTTGTCCGCGCGGATGGGGGGCAGGCTGCGGTCCAGGCTTTTTTTGAGGCGGACGCTTTTGCGGGTGAACTGGTGGCGGGTGAGCAGGGCGGCTCCCTCGATGATCTGGTTGAGTTGAACCGTCTGCCAGTCGAGCTGGCGGTGGCTCGAAAAGTCGACCATGCCCACGATGATTTTTTCGGCGCGGGTGATGGCCTCGCGCATTTCCTTGAGGATGATCGGGACGTTTTCGTCGTCGGTCGGGACATTGCCTTCAAGGTATTCCACGCCCATGAGGAGGAGGGCGAGGGGATTCTTCACTTCATGGGCCACCCCGGCGGCCAGGCGGCCGATGGATTCGAGTTTCTCCGCTTGAATGAGCTGCAGCTGGGTTTTTTTCAACTCGTCGTTGGCCTTGAGCAGGCGTTCGTTGAGGACCTTGAGGCGGGTTTCAGCGCGTTTGCGGCGGGTGATGTCGGTCGACATGCCGGCCACGGCCACGATGTCGCCCTCCAGGTTGCGGAGGGGGAATTTGAGGCTGATGAATGTGCGCATCTCGCTGCCGAAGACGACCTCCTCCTCGGTCTGGGTCTCCCGTCCGGCAGCAATGATGGCTTGGTCGTGCCGGCGGAAGACGCGGGCGACCTTGGCATCGAAGAGCTGGCGGTCGGTGCGCCCGAGCACGCTGGTGCGGACCAGGCGATGAAGCTGCTCGAAGCGGCGGTTGACCATGATGTAGCGGCCCTGAAGGTCCTTGACGAAGATGACGGCGGAGGAGTTGTCGAGGATGGCCTGGAGCTGCTGCTCCGACTCGCGGGCTTGTTCCGCAGTGGTCTGCTCCTCGGTGCGGTCGAAGATTTGCGCGACGATCCAGCGGGGCAGGGCGTCTGCGTCGCGGATGAGGCGCGCGTGGCTTTCGCCCCAGAGGGTGCGGCCGTCCTTGGTGAGGTAGCGCTTGCGGGTGGTGAAATGATCAGCCTCGCCGCCGCGAAAACCCTCGAGACGCTCGCTGTGCTCCGCGAGGTCCAGTGGATGGGTGACCACGCTGACCCGGCCGCCGACGAGTTCGCGCCGGGAATACCCGAAGAGCTGGGCGAAGGCGTTGTTCACCTCGACGAATTTTCCGTCGGTGTCGCAGACGAGGGTGGGGACCGGACTCTGGGCAAAAAGGGCGCGGTACGTCTCTGCGGGCAGTGCCGGACGGGGCGCTGCCACAGTGGAGGGGGCGCGGGCGGGGCGTGGGCGGGCGGCCATTCCGAGGAACTGCCGCCGGGGGGAGGGGGAGGTCAAGTGCAGAGTGGGGAATCGCGGAGAAACCCCGGGCGGATGCCGGTCCGGGCGCGTCGGGCTGGAAAAAAGTGTGCCCGTCCGCGGGCTGGCGGCGCTAGGGTCGCCCGTCATGACTGACTGGACGACCTGGGAACCGACGATGCGCGCCACCCTGCTGTTTGTGGTGCAGGACGGGCGGGTGCTGCTCATCCGCAAAAAGCGCGGCCTGGGGGCCGGGAAGATCAATGGGCCGGGAGGCCGCCTCGACCCCGGTGAGACTTACGCGCAGTGCGCGGTGCGCGAGGTGCGCGAGGAGCTTGGCATCGCGGTCCACGATCCGGTGCAGCGCGGAGAGCTGCATTTCCAGTTTGTCCACGGACTGGCGCTGTATTGCGTGGTCTTCGCGGGCACCGCCTTCACCGGGACCCCGGTGGAGACGGACGAGGCCATTCCCCTCTGGACGCCGCTGGATGCGATTCCCTATGCGGAAATGTGGGCCGACGACCCGCACTGGCTGGGCCCGATGCTGGCCGGCGGCTCCTTCAAGGCCTGGTTTGACTTCGATGGCGAGGTCATGCTGAGCCACCGGGTCGAGGGGGGAGCGTGAGGGCGGCGGGAGCGCCCGGGCCCGCCTGCGGACCGGGAGCCCCGTTCCCGCGCCCGGCGGCGAACGCGCGAGCGCGGGCGGCGGCCTGTTCCCGCGCCCCCTGCCACTGCAATTTTCCGGCGATTTACCGTCTTTACGCGCATTCCGGGCCTGATAGGCTCGCCGCTCGGAAGTACTCCCGATGCGCTCTCCAGCACCCTCGCTGAATCACGAACCCAACCGGACGGAGCTGCTCCGTCCGGGGAAGGCCGGCGCGGTCTTATTTTATGTCCACTTCATCTTCTGACGGCCGGCCCGGCATGCGGGCGCTCATGATCGGCGCTCTCGGCGTGGTCTTCGGGGACATTGGCACCAGCCCGCTGTACGCCTTCAAGGAGTGCTTCGACGTGGCGCACAATACCCACGCCGTCGGCGTCAATGCCAACCATGTGCTCGGCGTCCTCTCGTTGATCTTTTGGGCGCTGGTGCTGGTGGTGGCGGTGAAATACATCATTTTTGTGCTGCGGGCCGACCGTAACGGCGAGGGGGGCGTGCTGACGCTGATGTCGCTGGCGCTGGGCAAGGCGCGCCCCGCCGTGGCCCCCGGCCTGCTCCTGGCCGGCATGTTTGGCGCGGCCCTGCTTTATGGGGACGGCATGATCACGCCGGCCATCTCGGTGCTCAGTGCGGTGGAGGGTCTCAAGACGGTCACCGGCATCGAGCAGAAGACGGTCATCGCGATTACCGTCATCATTCTGATCGGGCTGTTTTCTTTCCAGCGGCTGGGCACGGACAAGGTGGGGCGGGTTTTTGGGCCGGTCATGGTCCTGTGGTTCTCGGCGCTGGCCGCGCTCGGGCTGGCGCAGGTGTTGCGGCAGCCCCAGGTGCTGATGGCGCTCAGTCCGCACTGCGCCCTGAATTTCTTCCTGGAGGCCGGGTGGCACGGGTATTTGGTGCTCGGTTCGGTGGTGCTGGTGGTGACGGGGGCGGAGTCGGTGTATGCGGACCTTGGCCACTTCGGGGTCCGGCCGATTCGGCTGGCGTGGTTCTGGATGGTGATGCCCGCGCTGATGCTGAATTATTTCGGGCAGGCCGCCTGGCTGTTGAGCCATCCGGAGGCGCCGGCGGACCCCGAGTTCAGCCCCTTCTTCATGATGGCACCGGACTGGGCGCGGCTGCCGTTGGTGGCGCTGGCCACTGTCTCCACGGTCATTGCCTCCCAGGCGCTCATCAGCGGGGTGTATTCGCTGACGCTGCAGGCGAACCAGCTCGGCTGCCTGCCGCGCGTGGGCATTCGTCACACTTCGGCGCACACCCGCGGGCAGATTTACGTTCCGGCAGTCAATTGGGCGCTCATGTTCGCCTGCGTGGGCCTGGTCCTTGGATTCAAGGACTCGAAGGCCCTGGCCGCGGCCTACGGCATCGCGGTCACGCTGACGATGATCGTGACGACGGTGCTGCTTTATTTTGCGGCCCGCGGCCACTGGGGGTGGAGCGCGGCCCGCACCATCCCCCTGGTGATGCTGGCGCTGGCGGTGGAGTTGGCGTTTTTCGGAGCGAACATCTCCAAGATTCCGGCCGGCGGCTGGTTTCCGCTGGTGGCGGGGGGCGTGATCTTCACCATCATGACCACTTGGCGGCGAGGACGCGAGTTGATCCTGCGGGAGCAGGACGCCAGCTCGCTCTCCCAGGAGGACTTTTTGATCAGTCTCTCCTACGGCAAGGGGCCGGTCCGCGTCTCCGGCACCTCCGTCTTCATGTCCGGCAGCCGCGGCCGCACCCCGGTCGCCCTGCTCCACAATCTCAAGCACAACAAGGTGCTCCATGAACGCGTCATTTTCCTCACCCTGGTCACGGACAACGTGCCCTATGTGAACCGTGACGAGCAGGTGGAGCTGGAGCAGCTCAGCGAGGGGGTGTTCCGCATCACCGGGCACTACGGGTTCATGCAGGAGCCGGACGTGCCGCAGCTGCTCCGCCGCGCCCGCTCGCTGCACGATTTCCGCTGCGAGGCGGATGAGGTGACTTTCTTCCTCGGCCGCGAGACCATCGTGCCCTCCAAGCAGCGCGGCATGGCCCTCTGGCGCGAGCACCTTTTCGCCTTCCTGGCCAAGATCGCCCAGCCGCCGTCCGGCTATTTCAAGCTGCCGGAAAACCGCGTGGTCGAGCTCGGCATGCGGGTCCGGATCTGACTGGCTTGGCCGGACGGAGGTGCCGGATTTCAGACCAGCCCCTGCGCGAGCATGGCGTCGGCGACCCGGATGAAGCCGGCGATGTTCGCGCCGCGCTGGTAGTTGGGGACGCCGCGGGCGGGGGTGCCGGCGTGTTCGAGGCACTGGCGGTGGATGTCGTGCATGATGCCCTGGAGGCGGCTGTCCACCTCCTCGCGGCTCCAGCTCAGGCGGAGCGCGTTTTGGCTTTGTTCGAGGCCGGAGACCGAGACGCCGCCCGCATTGGCGGCTTTGCCGGGCGCGTAGAGCAGCCCGCGCTCGTGGAACAGATGCACGGCTTCCAGCGTGCAGGGCATGTTGGCTCCCTCGATGACCGCGAGGGTGCCGTGGTCGGCGAGGGCGAGGGCATCCCCGCCCTCCAGTTCGTTCTGGGTGGCGCAGGGGAAGGCGAGGTCGCAGGCCACGCGCCACGGGCGCGCCCCGGCCCTGAACTCGCAGCCAAAGTGCGCGGCGTATTCCTGGATCCGGCCGCGGCGGATTTCCTTCAAGTCGCGCAGCCAGGCGAATTTCTCCGGAGTGAAGCCTGCGGGTTCGTAGATGGTCCCGGAGGAGTCGGAGGCGGTGACGACTTTGGCGTTGGAGGCGATGAGTTTTTCGATGGCGTACAGCGCGACGTTGCCGGAGCCGGAGACGGCGCAGGTTTTGCCGGCCAGCGAGTCGCCCCGGGCGCGCAGCATTTCGTCGGCGAAATAGACGGCACCGTAGCCGGTCGCCTCCTTGCGGATGAGGCTGCCGCCGAAGCTGAGCCCCTTGCCGGTGAGCACGCCGGCGAAGCGGTTTTCCAGCCGCTTCCACTGGCCGAAGAGGTAGGAAACCTCGCGCGCGCCGACGCCGATGTCGCCGGCGGGCACGTCGGTGTCCTCGCCGATGTAGCGCCAGAGCTGGCTCATGAACGACTGGCAGAACCGCATGACCTCGCGGTCGGACTTTCCCTTGGGATTGAAATTCGAGCCACCCTTGGCCCCGCCCATCGGCAGGCCGGTCAGGCTGTTTTTGAAGATCTGTTCGAACCCGAGGAATTTGAGCACGCCCTGGTCGACGTCCGGGTGGAAGCGCAGGCCGCCCTTGTACGGTCCGATGGCATTGTTGAACTGGACGCGCCAGCCGCGGTTGGCGCGGGCTTGGCCCTGGTCGTCCTCCCAGGTCACGCGGAAAACGATGATGCGGTCGGGCTCGGTCAGGCGCTCGAGCAGCGCGTCGGAGACATACCGTTCGTGATCCATGGCGAACGGCAGGACGTCGGCCATCACCTCGCGGACCGCCTGCTGGAACTCGCTTTCGCCGGGATTGCGGCGCCTGAGCCCGGCCATGAATTTTTTGAGGTCGCCCTGATGAAGAGGAAGGTCGGAGGTCATGAAGGACAATGAAAACGGTGGAGGCAGGTTGCGCGAGTGGAATCGAGGCGGCACCGTGGCTGACGATGGGGCTGGTCCGGCCAGCGCCCGCCGCCCGCGGGGGGCGGGTTGGAGTTGTGGCCGGCGCGGCCCAACCCTGCGGTTGCCGGCGGGCCTTTCCGGTGTTCTACTGGCGTCCATGCTTGAGGTGGTGTGCGCGGTGATTCGTGATGAGGCCGGCCGGGTGCTCGCGGCGCAGCGGCCACCGGGCAAGGCGCAGGCCGGATGCTGGGAGTTTCCCGGCGGCAAAATCGAGCCGGGCGAGGCCGCCGAGGCGGCGCTCGTGCGGGAGATCCGCGAGGAACTCGGCTGCGGCCTAGTCGTGGGCGCGGCGTTCACGCCGGTCGATCACCCGTACCCCGGCGGGATCATTCGCCTCCAGGCGTTCCGGGCGGAAATCGACGAAGGCGTTCCGGAACCCCACGAACACAGCGCCCTGCGCTGGGTGGGCCGGGAGGAAGCCGCCACCCTCGCCTGGGCACCCGCCGATGTGCCGGTTCTCGCGGAGATTTGGCGGGCGGAGCACGGCATGGCATGGTGAAGCCGTGACATCCGAGGATCCGGATAGGCTCAGAGATCATGCCGAGAAACTTTGGACCCTGTTTCAATATTCCGAAGGAGCGGCGGAATCGTTTCTTTCTTCAACCAAGCTGGCCCTCCGGGTGACCATTATTGGTTCCGTATTCACTCTGGCATTCTGCACCGCGGCCTTTGTGAAAGCCAAGCCCCCGGCCCGGGATCGGCGGCTTGAAGGCCCGTAGTTGTCCCGAGGCCGCCGTGACTCGTTGCCGGGGGGGAATCCCAAACATTGATCCCTCACACCGGCCAAACCCGACTCCTTGCCTTGAAGGCAACGCTGCGGGTGGCGATGCGGCTCAGCCCAGATTTTCCACCCGCATGAGGATGGGTTTTTCGGTGACGCAGGAAAGTTTTTCCAGTTCGGCAAGGGCCGCGCGCATGCGGCCGAAGGGGGCGGCGTGCATCATGAGCATGAGGTCGGCCTGGCCGCCGCCCTCGACCTTGGGCTGGACCAGGCTGGAGAGGCCGATGTCGTGCTGCGCGATCACGGAGGTGACCTGGGCGATGACGCCGGGGCGGTCCTCGACGCGCAGGCGGATGTAATAGGCGGAGACCGTTTCGTCCACGGAGATGGCTTGGCCGTAATAGCCGCTGGGGAGGAACCCCTGGCAGCCCGCTTTTTTGGAGAGGTTGTGGGCGGCGTCGGCGAGGTCGGCGATGACGGCGCTGGAGGTGGCGTTTTGGCCCGCGCCGCTGCCGTAGAAGAGCGTTTCTCCGACGATGTCGCCGCGGACGACGACGGCGTTGAAGACGTCGTTGACGCTGGCGAGGATGTGGCTGCTCGGGATGAGGGTCGGCTGGACGCGGACTTCAATGCGGCGGTCGTCGTGCAGGCGGACGACGCCGAGCAGTTTGATGGTGTAGCCGAGGGTGGCGGCGAGGCGGATGTCGGCGGCGCTGACGTGTTCGATGCCGTCGACGACGATTTCGTTCGGTCGCACCCAGAGGCCGTAGCTGAGCCAGGCGAGGATGATGGCCTTGTGGGCGGCGTCCCAGCCGTTGACGTCGAGCGCGGGATCGGCTTCGGCGTAGCCATTTTCCTGGGCTTCGGCGAGGGCGGTGCGGTAGTCGATCCCGCGGCGGGCCATCTGGGTGAGGATAAAATTACTGGTGCCGTTGATGATGCCGTAGATCGCCTGGATGTGGTTGCCGACGAGCGCTTCGCGCACCGACTTGATGATCGGGATGCCGCCGGCGACGGCCGCCTCGAAGTAGAGCGGCACATCCATTTTCTCGGCGAGGGCGATCAATTCATGCCCGTGCTCTGCGAGTAGGGCCTTGTTGCCGGTGACGACGATTTTGCCGGCCTCGAGGGCGGATTTGACCAGTTCATGGGCCTCGGTCACCCCGCCGATCAGCTCCACGATGACCTGGATGGAGGGATCGGCGATGAGGTCGCGCCAGGCGGTGGTGAGTTTGGCGGCGGGCACGTCGACGTCGCGCACCTTGGCGAGGTCGCGGACAGCCACCCGGACCACCTCGAAGCGGTGGCCGGTGCGTTCGGCGAGGAGGTCGCCATTGCGCTCGAGGTTCTTGTAAACCCCGGCACCGACGTTGCCGAGCCCGGCCAGACCAATGGAAATTGTCGCTGCCATGTGTGTTCTTGGAAAAAGCGGATAATGGGCGCGGCAGAGCGGAAAGCAAACGCGGGCCCGGGGTGGCGGCGGAAGCCCGGACAGTGCGAAGCGGCGGTGCCAGCCGTGGAGCGCACCCGGCGGGGGCGAGCGCCGGCCGGGGGTGTGTGCGCCGGAGGGCGTGCGCAGGGGGGCCTTCGTCGCGCCATCTGGCTGATTGGCACAATTTTCTTGGACGGCGGCCCGGAATGACTGCTCAATCTCCGGCATGCGCTGTCTGGTGGTGGATGATGACCCGTTGGTGTGCGAGACGGTCGAGAGCTTTCTCGGCCGGATCGAGGGAGTGGACTATTGTTTGCAGGCGGGGGACGGGGTGACGGCGCTGCAACTGTTGTCCGGCGGCGGCATTGATGCGGCCTTTCTCGATTTGCAGCTGCCCGGGCTGGACGGGGTCTCGCTGCTGGCCTCGCTGCCGCGCGAACTGCCGGTGGTCATCATCAGCGCCAGCGAAGAATTTGGAGCGCGGTCCTATGCCTTCAACGTGGTGGACTATCTGGTGAAGCCGCTCGAGTTCCCCCGCTTTTATCAGGCCGTGCTGAGGTTGAAGGAGCGGCGGGTGCCGCCGCGTCTGGCGGACGGGGAGGAGCCGAGCGTTTCCGCCTCCCAGCGGCCGATGACGGCCGGTCGCGAGCTCTTTGTGAAGGACGGCCCGCGCATTGTCCGCATCGAGCTGGACAAGCTGCAGATCCTCCGGGCCGAGTCGAATTACGTTGAATTCATCACCACCGATTCCTCCGTGCTCAGTCTGATCAGCATGAAGCGCCTGGAGGAAATCCTGCCCGAGGGATTCATCCGCATCCACCGCAGCTACTTCGTCAACCGGGCCCACCTCGCGAAGATCGAGGAGGGGTACGTCCACATTGGCAAGCACCGGCTGCCAATCAGCCAGGGATACAAGGACGAGCTGTTGAAGAGGCTGCGGATCATCAACTAGGCGGCCGCGGGTTCAGGGCGGGGCAGGCGGGGGGAGGGAGGTGAGCCGGCGGCTGGCTGCCGGCCGGTCCGGACGGGCATGTTCGGATGCCTTCGGATGCGGTTCGGGAGCTGTCCGGAAGCTCAGGTGGCGGCGGAGGCTTTCTGGAGCGAAACGGCGGCGGCATGGAGCGAGGCGGCTGCCTGCCCGCGGAGGCCGGGGTCCTCCGGCGTGTCGAGCAGGGAGTCGAGGGCTTGGCGGAGCTGGTCCAGGTGCAGCTGGATGAGGGCGCTGTGGAGTTTGTGACGGAGCGCGCGCAGGGCGGGGAGGTCGGCCTGGCCAGCGGCGGCGGCGAAGTCGGCTTCGTGCTGGATGAATTCCCGGGCCAGCGTGGCCAGCAGCCGCTGCACGCGTTCGGGCTCTCCCGGGAAGAGCGCGTGCAGGGCCCCGGCCGGGGTGCCTGACGTCCGGTTGTCCGGGGGGGGTCCGGTCGCCCGGCCCGCGGCGCGGGCGCGCGGCGGGCCGCCATTCACCGGGCCGGCCGCCTCTGGTTCCGGCAGCCAGCGGGCGATTTCGGCGAAGAGGGAGGCGGGGGTGAAGGGTTTGCTGACCACGCCGGGCAGGCCGTGGGCGAGGCAGTCGGCGCGGGTTTCAGCGGAGGTCTGGGCGGTCACCGCGAGGAGCCGCTGCGCGGGCGCTTCGGCATGGAGGGCGCGGGCCAGTTCCAGGCCGTTGGTGTCGGGCAGTTGGAGATCGACCAGCACCAGATCGAAAGGTCCGTGCGCACGCATGGCGGCCAGCCCGCCGGCTCCGGTTTCGGCGCACCGCAGCGAGGCTCCGGTGTCGGCCAGGGTGGCTGCCATCACTTCGCGGTTGGAGGCCACGTCCTCGACGTAGAGAAACCGCCGCCGGCTCCAGTCCGGGGCTGCGGGTGCCTCCTGCGCAGCGTGGCCTGCCGGCGCGGTCGCGGGGGCAATCGGCAGCCGCACGCGAAAGCACGACCCCTGGCCTTGGCGCGACTCCACCTCCAAGGTGCCGCCCTGCAGCTCGACCAGCGAGCGCACGATGCTCAACCCCAGGCCGGTGCCTCCAAACCGCCGTCCGATCTCGCCGTGCTCCTGGTCGAACGGGGAGAAGATCCGCCCGATGTTGTGGTCGGCGATGCCGATGCCGGTGTCGGTCACGGTCAGTTCGATCCACGGCGGGGAAGGAGCCGGGCCCGCCGACGCCGGGCCCGGCACCACCGGCCGGGCGGCGAGGGTGATGGAGCCTTGATCGGTGAATTTCACGGCATTGCCGAGCAGGTTGTTCAGCACTTGGCCGAGCCGCACGGCGTCGCCATGCAGGCGGTCCGGAAGCTCCGCGGCCAGCTCGACATCGAAGCCCAGGCCTTTTTGGGCGGCCAGCGGACGGTGGGTGAGGGCCACATCGCCGAGCAACTCGTGGAGCGAGAAGTCGACCGCATGGAAATCCACCTTGCCGGCCTTGATTTTCGAGTGGTCGAGCGCCTCGTCGAGCAGGGCGAGGAGTTGGCGCGAGGCGCTGCGCAGCGAGGCCAGCACCGGTTCCTGGTGGGGTGCGGGGCGGTTGCGTTCGAGCACGCGGAGCAGGCCGGTCACGGCGTTCATCGGGGTCCGGATTTCGTGGCTCATCATGGCCAGAAAATCATCGCGGGCGCGGGCGGCCTGTTCGGCTTCGTGGCGGGCTGCCTCGAGTTTGGCCACGTCGTCGCGGACTTTGGTGGCGAGGCCGCGGAATTTTTCGGCAAGCTGACCGATTTCGTCGCGGGGGCCGGGGGCGGGCAGGGCGGGGATTTCCTGACCGGACTCGTACCGGGCCATGGCGTCGCTCACCTGGCGGAGCCGCCCGGCCAGCCAGCGGCCGGCCAGCAGGACCACGCCCACGCCGCCCAGAGCGGCGAGGCCGGTCAGTGCCAGCGCCTGGTTGCGTGCGGCGGCCAGGCCGCGGAGGAATTCGCTTTCCCTCGCGGTCAGCCGGACCCGCCATTGGCGCGTGGAGCCGGGCAGGGCGGGAAAGGAGCGTTCGGTCACCAGTTCGGCTGCCCCGGCCACGTCCGTGCGCGCGCCGTCGGCAAAGCGGGCCGCCCGGCCCAGGTCGCTGCCAAACGTGAGCGACCGATCAGGATGGACGACATAATCCCCGGTTTCGTTACCCAGCTGCAGGGAGACGCCCGGACTGGCCTGGGCCGGCAGGGTGGCGACCAACCCGCTGAGATCGACATTGATGACCACCATGCCGAAGAGGCGTCCGGCGGAGTCCGGCACGCTGGCCACGGTGCGCACGGTGGGGGTGTGGGGCTCGGTGATGCGGCCGAAATCCTGGTTGAGGGTCAGGTCGGAAACGTAGACCTCGCCCGCAGCCAGGTCCCGGCCGGCCTGGAAATAATCGCGATCACCTTTTTCCTGGAGTTTGCCGGGAGGGATCGTTTCGATGGTGCCGCCGACGTGGTCGAGCCGGATGAGTTCCAATCCATCCGCGGCCGTGCCGATCAAGCGGACCTGGAAATAGGTCGGTTTGCCGGCCATGAGCGCGCGGAATTCATCTTCGGTGAGCGTGCGCCACCGCTCCTGCTCGGCGGGCGAGCCGCCCGCGCGGACGTATTCGCGAACGGTCGGCGTGCTCGCTAGATAAAGCGCGTCCCGGGCGGCTTCCTGGGCGGCGGACTGGACGCGGAGGATGGTCGTGGTCGCATCGTGCTCCAGTGTGTCCCGCCACGTGGCCAGCACATGCTCTCGGCTGCCCCGGTAACTGAGAACGCCGAACAACCCGACGAGCGCGGCGGTGAGCAGCGACCAAAGCAGGGTGAGGCGGGTGGCGAGGGACATCGGTCTGCATCATGCCGTCCGCCGGCTCCCCCGCCAAGCGAGAACCCGCCGGGCCGCGGCTCCTGGCCCCGGCCCGGCCGGTCTACGCGTGCTCCGGGCTCACCAAAAGACCCGGACGCCGGCCATCGCGGTCCAGCCGTCGTAGCCTTGGGGCCCGTCCATGTTGGCATATTCCACGCCGCCCATGAGTTTGAGGCGGTGTTTTTGGTCGGGTTTCTTCTCCACGTCCTTGCCGTCGAAGAGGAAATAGTTCAGCCCGAGGTAGATGGCGTTGTACAGGTCGCCGCCGGCCCCGCCGACCGCGCGTTCGTAGCGGCGCTGGGCGCTCAGGCCGGTGTCCTCGTCGGAGACGCCGAGTTGGTAGCGGCCGACGACCTGGAGCTTTTTCGTGATGTCATAGGACGGCAGCAGGACCAGTCCCAGGTTGGTGGCGTCGCCGTCACCCAGCAGCACCTCGGTGACCATCCCCCACGAGCCTTCCTTCAATTCCAGGCTGGTCGAGACGCCGTTTTCGAAGGCGGTGAAGATCTCGTCGCTTTCGTCGTGCTCGCTGTGGATGTAGTCGAGCCGCCACTGGGCCTTTTTGAGGCCGAAGCTCTCGGATAGGTCGTAGCCGACGCTCGCGATGTAGCTCCACCCGCCCTCGAAGTCGCCGAACTCGGTGGTGTCGTCGCCGTCGCCGACGGTGTCGTTGGAAAACACGCCGGTGTAGTAGCTCCATTTGTCCACCTTGCCGTCGATCACCGCGGCCGCTCCGTAGTCGGGCCGGAACTGGTTGGTCAGCGCGCTGCGTTCCAACGTCGGGATCAGCCGCGACGAAAGCGTCCACTCCCAGCCAATCTTCGGCTTCTGCTTGCCGAGCGTCAGGTTGAAGGCGTCGCTCGCATGCCAAGCCACATAAGCCTCGGTCAGGCCCTCGTAAAAATCGCCGCCACTGTTGAGGTCGGAAAACATTTCCGCCTTGAGCTCGAGGCTGCGGTCGAGGAAAAACGCGCGGGTGCCGAGGCGGAAGCGGCGGTTTTCCCAGTCGTTGTCATCGCCATCCTCCGCGTCCGCATTCCAGAACTGGCCCTGGTAGCGGCCGGTCAGCGAAAGTTCGTTGAGGAACCCGTCGTCGGACTTGTAGAGGGTGGCCAACCCCCAGATTTTGTCCATGGTTGACGCCTCGACGGCGGGTTCGGCGAGCACGTTTTTACCGGCGGCGGTGGCGGCGGGCGCGGCCTCGGTTCCCGCCCGGCCGGAGCCGGTGAGCGCGGTGGACAGGGCCGCCACGGCGAGGGCCGGGACAATCAGTGAGGAACGGACAGGATGTTTCATGCGGGTGATGGGTTGGGGATTTGGTGCGGGATGAATAGTGTTCGACCGTACTGGGTCAGGGAATCCCTGAATCCGCGCAGTGGATCGTTTTATGTCGAAAACGTCCCAATGACCAACGGGAACGTGTGACAAAATTGCCAGAATAGCTCGCGCTGTCGTCGGTGAGCGGTCTCCAAAACGATGGACCATGCCCACGATCGTCCCTGCGGTCGCACGTCCGCCTTCGCTGCCGTTCCCGGCCCCTGCCGGCCCACGAGGGTTCCCGGGACGGTGCCCGCGGTTTTCCTCAGGCACCCTTGGCGCGCGGCTCCCGGGTCACCGTGTCCCCGGCTCCGGGGCTGGTGATGAACGGGCCTCCCTGCAGCGGAGCGGCATCGGAGAACGCCACGTCCGGCATCTCGCTGGCCTTGCCCGCGAGCGGAAATTCCTTGCGTAGCGGGAAGAAGGGGTACCCCTCCCACATCAGGATGCGCTTCAGTTCGGGATGGCCGGTGAAGCGCAGGCCCATCATATCGTAGGCCTCCCGTTCATGCCAGTTGGCGGCCGGCCAGATCGAGGTGGCCGAGGGAAACTCCGCGTCGTCTTCGGCGGTGGCTGATTTGATCCGCAACGAGACATGGCCCGCATACGAATACAGTTCATAAACAATCTCGAACCGCGGGTCGGCACCCAGGTGGTCGATCGTGGTGATGTCGACCAACCCCTCGAAGGCGAGGGCATCGCGGCAATGGGTGAGGACCGGCACCAGCGCCTGTTTCGGCACCACCACGGTCTGCTCGCCACGAAATTCCACCGTGGAGAGCACGTCCGCGGCAAATTTTTCCTTCAGGGCGGCGACAAGGTCAGCGTGGGTCATGGGAAAACGGAGGAACGAGGGTGATCGGTTTTCATGGGGCACCGGCAGATCAGCGGGCAGGGGCGGGGCCGGCCCGGCGCGCGGCGGCCGGAGTCTACGCCATCAGGCTTTCGAGCAGCTCTTTTTTCTGGCCGACGAAGGAATGCTCGGTTTCGATTTTTTTCTGCAGGCGCATCAGCCCCTCGAGCAGGGCCTCGGGACGGGGAGGGCAGCCGGAAATATACACGTCCACCGGCAGCAGCCGGTCGATGCCCTGAAGCACGGCGTAGCTCCGGTACATGCCGCCGGAGGAGGCGCAGGCCCCCATCGCGATGACCCACTTCGGCTCGGCCATCTGGTCGTAGATGCGCTTGACGGCCAAGGCCATCTTGTAGGTGACGGTGCCAGCCACGATCATCACGTCGGACTGCCGCGGCGAAAAACGCATGACCTCCATGCCGAATCGCGAAATGTCGAACCGGCTCGCCCCCGCCGCCATCAACTCAATGGCGCAACAGGCCAGCCCCATCGGCATCGGCCAGAGCGAGTTCTTCCGCATCCAGTTGATGGAGGCGTCCAGCCTCGTGAAAATGATGTTGCCTTCAATCTTCGAATCGTAGGCCATGGCGGAGGCGTGGTGCGCATCGGCGAGCGACGGCACGGCCGGCTCGCCCGTGTGGCGAAGCCCCTGCACGGACGGATGGGGGCGCGCTGTCGCCAGCGCGGAATCTCCGGGAATCAAGATGGTGCCGCTGTTCATGACTGTGGTGGCGTCGGGCTTGTGAAAAACTTCACAAGCAGGCTACGGTCGGAGGCTTCATCGGCAACCGCTTTCCGTGCCCACCCCGAGATTTCAAAAAAATTTGACCGAAGGCATCGATTCAGGTGATGGTGGGTGCCTCCGTCGATTTCCCGTCCGACCACGCTCCCCGAACGATTCCGCTGAGATGAAAAAAACCGTGCTTTCCGCCGCCGCGTTCTGGGCTGTTTCGGGCTGGGCCTTGGCGGCCTTGTCGCTCGCGCCGCTGACAAGTTTCAGCGGGGATGGCTGGTTCGCCCCCGGAGAAGGCGGCTATGCCTTCCTGGGGACCGGCAATGCGGAGCGCAGCCTCGCCTTCAATGGGGTCACGGGCAATCTCATCCTGGCCTCCGGCAACGCCCTGAGACGGATCAACGGAACGACCGGCACCGACGCCGGAGCGCTCGACATCACGGGCATTTCGGGCGGAACCCGCCCCATCCAGCAGGTCCGAACCGACGACAGCGGCGCGGTGTACGTGACCAATCTCGCCGTGGCCGGCGAGTCCTTCAAGGTGTACAAGTACTCCGGCGAGTCCGCCACGCCCACGGTCGTCTTCTCCGGGGTGGCGGCTGGATCACCCAGGTTGGGGGACAGTTTTGATGTCCGCGTCATCGGAGGCAGTCCGATGGGCTTGGTGTCCGGTTCCGGCACCACCGGCGTCCGCCTCATCAGCCTGGACGGGCTGAACACGGTGAATGCCATCACCTCCATTTCGGCTGCGGCTCCAGCCACCGTTCCGGCGGCCGGCGATTTCCGGTTGGGACTGGCTTTTGTGGACGATACGACCTTGGTCGGCACCCCGGGAGGCACGGCTCGGGTTGTGAACCTCACGGGAGCGACCACCGGCGAGGTGGTGGCCCAGTTTTCGGGGGCGACGTCACCGTCCTGGAATCCCAGCGAACGAGCGCTCGAACACGCCCTGGTCGACGGGACGCCGGTGCTGGTGACCGTTCGCAGCATCAACAACGCGTCCCCGCCGGCGGATCAAAGCACCGTGAACTTGTATGAGGCGACCGATGGCGGAGGGATCGCACTGCTCGATTCCAAGAACCTCGTCACGCTGCCCAACAACAATGTCAATGGCACGGGCGGGGTGGCCTTCGGCTCGATTGGAGGGGAGTCGGTGGTCTATGTGCTGAACACCAACAATGGCATCCAGGCCTTCAGCATCGTCCCCGAACCTGCCGCAGTGGCCTTCGTGGCGCTGGGCTTGGTGGGCGTGCTGCGGCGCCGGCGTTGAGCGGGGTGCTGGGCCGCGGAGGGCCGCTGACTCCGGAGGCACCGCCCGTCGTGGCTCCTTGGACGGAGGGGTGTCGAGGGGCCCTGCGGTATAAAATGGACACGTCCTCCCATCCCTTGGCTGCTCCGAGCGGAGTCCGGCAGGTCCTGGATTCGGTCGGGATCGCCAGGGGAGCATGCCGCTCCCGCCCAGTCCGGCAACGGGCTCCGCGGCGGGTGATGGCACGGGCCCGTGCAGAGGTCGGTGGTCCGGCCGGCCGGAAGGCGCGCTGCCGCCGCCTGAACGCCCGGACCGGGCCCTCCGCGGCCGTGGCCGGCCCGGGCTGAAGGTGGGGTGGTCCGGAGCGCATTCCGCGCCGGCGCGCCGGCTCCCAAGCAGCCATTTGGCGTTCTATACTTTGGAAATCAATGATTTGCACACGAATCGACGCCGGGGATGACGCTGGGGTGCAGCGCCGAGTTCCTGGAAGAACGGCCGGTCCGCCCGTCCCGCATTTTCCCGAAGAATTCATTGACACCCCCGCTTCCCTTTGGGTTTATTGTGGTTTCACTTTCACGTCACTTTTCCCCGCATCATCATGTCCGACGACACCCAGCCGCCATCGCCTGTTCCGCCGCCATCGCCGCTTGGCAAGACCCAGTCTGTGCCTCTGAAGAAGGAGACGGTGCGCATCACTCTGCGGGCCAAGCCAGGTGAGGGGGGGGAAGGCGCGCCCCCGGCACCCGCGACCGCGCCGCTGCGTCCGGCCGCGCCGCCGCCAGCCATGGCTCGTCCCGCCGCGCCGCCGCCTCCGGCCGGTGCCGTCGGCAGCCGCACCATTCCACTATCACCGGCTCCGGCCGCCCCCCGGGCTCCCGGGGTGCCGGCCGCTCCCGCTCCCGGCCGTCCGATGACTACTCCGCTGGCACCTGCGCAAGCCGCTCCCGCCGTCCGTCCGACCGTTCGCCTGCAACCGCAGCAAACGCCTGGCGCGGCCACCGGCAGCATCTCCAGCTCCCCGCTGAAGCCTGCCGCCATCGTGGACGACGAGGACGAAGGATCCAACGAGAGCGGGCTCGGCCTGCTAGCGGGCATTGTCACCGGTCTGGCCGCCGTGTTCCTGATCGTGGCTGCGCTCAGCTCCGACTCCCTGCCTTTGGGCGTGTCGCTCGATCAGGCGAATGCGGGTTGGAAGATTCCCCGGCCGGCTCCCCTGAACAGCATGGGCAAGGCCAAGGAAGATTATGCCCAGCAGGACGCCACCGGAACGTGGTCCGCCGACGTCGAGCTTCCAGAGATTCCCCAATACACGGCCCCTCAATAGCGCTATGGGCGAATTCCCTCACCCTCCCTTCATTCCCTTTTATTGACTCCCATGGTCCAAGCCATCATCATTCTTGTTCTCGCCGCGGCCGCGATCTTCTTCCAGCTCCAGGCAGGATCCTAGGATTCCCGGGTGACTGGGTTTTCTTTTTCTAAACGCCGGGCAGAAGACGCCGGGCTGGCAGTGTGTCCAGGCAGCCCAAACCGGCTGGCTGGACATATTTTTGCCTCGATCAGGCTGCCTCCTGCATGTGTTCAGCGCTGAGGACAGGTGAAGCGCTGTCTTGCCCTCGCTGGTAACCGCCGTCTCGAGTCGGGCGCGGCCCCGTCCCTACGCAGAGGAAGACAGGTTGCACGCCGCCCGGCCCGTTGGCAAGGGAGGTGGACCCGCGACGATCATCCTCACGAGCCCAACCAAGGTGACCAACCCAACCCTGCCTGGGCCGGCGCTCCGGTGGCGGAGCGCCCTTGCTCCCGGACCTAGACGTTGATGGAGAATTCCGCGCGGTAGGTTTCACGAACCATCGCATTGGCTTCCTCGGCGAGGGAGCCGGTGAACTGCTCGGCCTTGGGGTCGAAGGTGAGGCGGGCACCTGAGACCGGCTTGAGGGAGGCCAGGTCGAGGCCGTTGTCCCCGAGGTGCTGCTGCATGCGCTCGAAGGTCTCGAGGGCGGCGGGACGGCCCTTGAGGGTTTCCACCGCCTCCGCCGGGGTGGACGGGTGTCCGAGGCGGTAACTGATGTTGGCCATGTGGGCGAGGCTGGCGGCATGATGGCCAGTCAGGGCGCTGTGGCCTTCCGACACCAGTTTGCCGGCCTTGATGGCGTCGATGAAGTTCTGCTGGTGGGAGCCGCCGCCCATCTCGCCGAATTTCTGGACGCGTTTGCCCTCCTTGTCATAGGCCGCGCCTTCGGCGATGGTGCCCCCTTCAAAGTGGAGGATGTTGCCGACGTCGATGCCCGACGAGCCGACCCGGTACTTGGGGGTGCCCAGCTTGAAATCCATGCCTTTTTCGGGGAGTCCGCGGACCTCAAAGATGACCGGCACGGGGTCGTAGTTGAAAAAGGCGATCTGGGTGTTGGCGGTGGTCGCGTCGTCCTCATAGCCAAAGCGCCCGCCGAGGCAGAGCACCTCGGTCGGCAGCTCGGCGGGATCGCCGATGACCCAGCGGGCCACATCAAGCTGGTGGGGTCCCTGGTTGCCGATGTCGCCGTTGCCGTAGGGCCACTGCCAGTGCCAGTCGTAATGGAAGCGTTGGCGCATGATCGGCAGCATTTCGCGCGGGCCGCTCCACAGGTTGTAGTCCACGCCGGCAGGCACGGGCTGGGGGCCGTCCACCTTGCTGATGTTGTCGCGCTTTTTGTAGCAGAGCCCGCGGCTGAGGACCAGCTTGCCCAGCGGCCCCTTCGGGTCCTTGACAAAGGCGTCGACCTCGGCCCAGCCGGCGGAGGAGCGACGCTGCATGCCGTGCATGGCGATGAGGTGCGGGGAATTGGCGGCGGCCCTGGCCAGCTGGCGGCCTTCCCAGATGTTGTGGGAGACGGGTTTCTCGACGTACACGTGCTTGCCGGCCTGCAGTGCGGCGATGCCGATCAGGGAATGCGTATGGTTCGGGGTCGCGATGATGACCGCGTCGATATCCTTGTTTTCCAAAAGCCGGCGGTAATCGATGTACGTCTCGATGTTGTGCCCGAGGGCGGCGGCGGCGGCCTTGTTGCGCTCCGAGGCGTTGTAGTTCGCGTCGCAGGCGGCCACGAAGCGGCAGCCCTTGGTCTCCTTGAGCAGGCGGCCGACGTGGCCGCTGCCCTGGCCTCCGGTGCCGATGACGGCGACCCGGACATCTTCGTTGGCCCCTTGGGCGCGCAGTCGGGTCGACCATGGCACCGCCGCGGCGCCGAAGGCGGCAGTTTTGAGGAAACGGCGGCGGGAGGTGGCGGGTACTCGGTGAGCGGACATGGCGGGATCAGGGGTTGATGGCTGGCGAGGGATGTGCCTGCATGCTGTCGTCCGGACCCTCGCCACTCAAGGAAAATGTCGATCTGGGGAGTGCCCCCCGATCAGGCTGCGCGGAATGTGCTTGAGCAGTTGCTTGAGGACGACAATGTGGGATCGGTCTGGCGGTCAGTTTTTTTTTGTTTTCACACCCTACCGTGCGGCGGGGCTCCAAGGGCGCCGCCAGCCCATTTTTTCCTCAACCCATTATGAAAAATTCTTTCCTTCATCCCTCTTCCAATCACCCGCAGGGCCTGCAGCCACCCAAGAACCAATCGCCCCCCCACTCATTCCACCCCCCACTCCGTCTCCAAGCGTGTGGGTCCAATCGGCGACAGCATGGGGCAGTCACCGACACGGGGCGTGGGTGTGCACTCGGCTAAACAGAGCACCCGACATTCATGCCTCTTCTCCAGGACACGATGTTCCCCACCCTGGAAATCCTGCTCGGACTGCCGTTCGTGCTGGCCTTGGTTATTGCGCTCTGGCGTTCGGCCTCCCGCACCACCACCGCATGGCTGGCCGCGGCCGCGCCCGTACTTGGCCTGGCGCTGGTCGCCGCACTGACCCAGCGGGTGCTTGATGGCGAAGTGCCGCAGTCCAGCCACGCCTGGGTCCCGCAGCTGGGCCTGTTGATCACCTTGCGCCTGGACGGATTGGCCTGGATGTTCGTGCTGCTGGTGCTGGGCATTGGCACGCTGATCGTGATGTACGCGCGCTATTACTTGAGTAGCGAGGACAGCGCGCCACGGTTCTTCTGCTACCTACTGCTGTTCATGGGCTCAATGCTGGGAATGGTGCTGGCAGGCAACCTGTTGCTGCTGGTGGTGTTCTGGGAACTCACCAGCATTTCCTCGTTCCTGCTGATCGGTTTCTGGAAGCAGCGCAAAGAAGCGCGCGAGGGCGCGCGCATGGCCTTGGCCATCACCGGCGCCGGAGGCCTGGCACTCCTGGGTGGTGCCCTGCTGCTCGGCAGGATCGTTGGCAGCTTTGAGCTGGACGTGGTGCTGGCCTCGGGCGACCTGATCCGCGCGCATGCGCTGTATCCAGCTGCGCTGGGCCTGGTCTTGCTGGGCATCTTCACCAAGAGCGCGCAGTTCCCATTCCACTTCTGGCTGCCGCACGCCATGGCCGCGCCGACGCCGGTGTCGGCCTACCTGCACTCGGCCACCATGGTGAAGGCCGGCGTGTTCCTGCTGGCGCGGCTGCATCCGGCCCTGTCCGGCACCGACCTGTTCTTCTACGTGGTCAGCTGCGTGGGCGCAGCCACCCTGCTGCTGGGCGCTTGGTATGCGATCTTCCAGCACGACCTCAAGGGCCTGCTGGCCTACTCCACCATCTCCCACCTGGGCCTGATCACCCTACTGTTCGGGCTGTCAACGCCGCTGGCGGTGGTCGCCGGCCTCTTCCACATCCTCAACCACGCCTTGTTCAAGGCTTCGCTGTTCATGGCCGCCGGCATCATCGACCACGAAACCGGCAGCCGCGACATGCGCCGGCTGGGCGGCTTGCGGAAGTTCATGCCAATCACCAGTGCACTGGCGATGGTCGCCACCCTGGCCATGGCTGGTGTGCCGCTGCTCAACGGCTTCCTGTCCAAGGAAATGTTTTTCGCCCAGGCACTGGAGATTCAGGCCCACACCGGCATGCGAATGGGCATCAGCATTGCCGCATTCCTGGCCGGCATGTTTGGCGTGGCCTACAGCCTGCGCTTCGTCCACGACACCTTCTTCGGCGCGTGGCCGCGCCCTGCTGAAGAGGCGCCGCACGAACCGCCGCGCTGGATGAAGGTCCCCGTCGGCGTGCTGGTGGTGCTGTGTCTGGCCGTGGGCATCGTGCCGGCATGGACGGTGGCGCCGGTGCTGGCCGCCGGCGCCCAAGGCGTGCTGGGTGCCGAAGTGCCGTACTACTCGCTGGCAATCTGGCATGGCTGGAATTTACCGCTGATGATGAGCATCGGTGGCATGGTCTGCGGCGTGACGCTGTACTTTGGCCTGCGCAAATTGTTCGACCTGCACGCAATCATTCGCGAATCGCTGGGCCGCAAGGTGTTCCGTGGCTATGGGCGGGCGATGCTGGCGGTGGCCTGGCGCTTCACCCGCGGCATCGGTAATGGCAGCCTGCAGCGCTCCCTGCTGCTGATGCTGGTCAGCACCCTGGTGCTGGCCGGCTGGCCATTCCTGTCCGGGTCCTGGGGCACGCTGGGCTCTAGCGCAGCCGGGCAACCGATGCACTGGCTGGGCTGGATCGTGTGGCTGATGCTGGTGGCAGGTACGGTGGGCACCGTACTGTTGCACCGCCAGCGCCTGATGGCATTGGTGGTGATTGGCGTGGTGGGGCTGGCGGTGAGCCTGGTGTTCGTGCTGCTGTCCGCGCCCGACTTGGCTTTGACCCAGCTGCTGGTGGAGATGATCACCATTGCGATGATGCTGCTGGCCCTGAACTACCTGCCGCAGCGCTCGGTACCGGGACGATCGCGGGCGCGGCGCTGGCGCGATGCGGTGATCGCCATCGGCACTGGCGGCGGGGTGGCCGCGCTGGTCTACGCCATGACCACGCGCCCGGCCGACACCATCGCCGGTGAACTGCTGGCCCGCTCACTGCCCGAAGGATATGGCGCCAACGTGGTCAACGTGATCCTGGTGGACTTCCGCGGTTTCGATACGCTGGGTGAGATCGTGGTATTCGGCATGGCCGGGTTGGTGGTGCATGCGCTGCTGCGACGCGCCCGCCTCGCGCCGGACCTGGTGGTGCCAGGCCCCCGGGACCGCCTGCTGATGCCCTCGGTGCTCAGCCACCTGCTGTTCCCGCTGGCGCTCGCGGTGTCGGCTTACCTGTTCCTCCGCGGCCACAACCAGCCCGGCGGCGGCTTCATCGCCGGACTGGTGCTGGCCATGTCGCTGCTGTTAAAGTACGTGATCCAGGGGTCGAAGTTCGTCGAATCGCGGTTGGGATTCGACTATGTGCGGTGCATCGGCATCGGCCTGGTGATCGCCGTAGCCACCGGCTTGGCGGCGATGTGGTGGGGCTATCCATTCCTGACCAGCGGACACGTGGACCCGGTGCTGCCGCTGATCGGCGCGGTGCCGCTGGCAAGCGCCCTGGGCTTCGACATCGGGGTGTACCTGGTGGTGTTTGGCGGCGCGATGCTGATCCTGTCGATGATGGGCACCGTCCGTCGGCGCCTGCCGCCGTCGGTGGTTAAGGAGCCAGTGTCATGATGGAGTTCGCACTAGCCACCGCCATCGGCGTGCTGACTGCTTCAGGTGTGTACCTGCTGTTGCGCGCGCGCAGCTTCGACGTGATCCTGGGGCTGACCTTGCTCTCGTACGCGACCAACCTGCTCATTTTCAGCGCCGGGCGCTTGGCCGTGGGCAAGCCGCCCGTGCTGCAGGACGGCCTGCCTGCGCAACTGGGCAACTACACCGACCCGTTGCCGCAGGCATTGGTGTTGACCGCCATCGTGATCGCCTTTGCCATGACCGCAGTCGCCATCGTGGTAGCCCTGCGCAGCCACGCCGACACTGGAAGCGACCACGTTGACGCGCGGGAGGGGGGCGATGCGGCAGCGCGCCCGCCGGCCGATGCCACGGAGGAGCGCCCATGACGCAGCACCTGCCCGCGCTGCCGGTACTGATCCCGCTGCTGGCCGGCACCCTGGTGCTGCTGCTCGAGCGACGCGGGATTGCGGCCCAGCGCGTGGCCGCGTGGATCTCGATGGGGGCCCTGCTGGTGGCGGCGGTACTCCTGCTGCGCGCGGCTGACCAGGGGCCGCTGCTGGTCTACCTGCTGGGCGACTGGCCGGCACGGCTGGGGATCGCGCTGATGGTGGACCGGGTCAACGCGCTGCTGGTGCTGACCACCGCGCTGCTTGCGATCGCAGCGTTGCTGTATGCGTGCGCCGGATGGGACCGTCGCGCCCCGCATTTCCACGCGCTGTTCCTGCTGCAGCTGGCCGGGCTCAACGGCGCCTTCCTCACCGGCGACCTGTTCAATTTGTTCGTGTTCTTCGAAGTGATGCTGATCGCATCCTACGGCCTGTTGCTGAGCGGCGGGCGCGGCCTGCGCGTGCGCGCCGGGCTGCACTACGTGGTGTTCAACATCATGGCATCCACTTTGTTCCTGGTGGCATTGGGGCTGCTGTACGGCATGACCGGCACGCTCAACATGGCAGAGATGGCGCTGCGCGTCGCCCATGCGCCGCCGCAGGACCTGGCCATGGTGCGTGCCGCCTCCGGCATCCTGCTGGTGGTGTTCTGCGCCAAGGCCGCGCTGCTGCCGCTGTACCTGTGGCTGCCGGACACGTATTCGCGCGCGCCGGCCGCGGTGGTCGCCCTGTTCACCATCATGACCAAGGTGGGCGTGTACGCAGTGCTGCGCGTCTACAGCCTGGTGTTCGGCCAGGGCAGCGGCGCGTTGGACGGCTGGGCCTGGGAGTGGCTGCTGCCGGCCGGCATCATCACCCTAGTGCTGGCCTCGCTGGGTGCACTGGCTGGGCACACGTTGCGGGGCGCGGTAGCCTATCTGGTGATCGCATCGGCCGCCACCCTGTTCGTGGCCTTCGCGCTGCAGACCCCGGCTGCGGTCGGCGCCGGCCTGTACTACCTGGTCCACAGCACCTTCATTACCGCGGCCCTGTTCCTGGTGGTCGACTTGGTCCGGCGCCAGCGGGGCGCCCTGGCCGACCGCCTGCAGCAGGCCGGGCCGCTGGGCGCCACCACCCTGCTGGGCATCCTGTTCATGGTTGCGGCTGTCTCGGTGGTGGGGCTGCCGCCGCTGTCGGGTTTCATCGGCAAAGTGGCGGTGCTGACCGCTGTTCCGCCGGACCAGGTGGCGCTGGTATGGACCACCGTGCTGGCCACCAGCCTGATGGTGCTGGTGGCGATGTCGCGCATCGGCAGCCAGGTGTTCTGGCGTGCAGAGGTTTGGCCAACCGCCGATGCGCCGCCGCCACCGCGCCCGCTCGAGGTTGCTGCGGCCATCGTGCTGCTGGCTTATGGCATTGCCCTGACCGTGGGCGCCGGCCCGGCCCTGCGCTATGCCAATGATGCCGGGGCGCAGATACTCGAACCTGCGCATTACATCGAGCAGGTGCGGGACACCCAGCCCCTGCTGCGGGCACCCTCACCATGAAGCGTTTCCTACCCTCGCTGCCGTTGAGCCTGACGGTGTTCCTGCTGTGGCTGTTGCTGATTTCGGAGATCAGCGTCGGTGGCCTGGTGATGGCGGCGGCGCTGGCGATCGCGCTGCCGATGGTGGCCGCAACCCTGCGCCCGCCCCGCGCGAATTTCGACAACATAGTCGTTGCCTTGCGCCTGGCGGCCACGGTAGGGTTCGATATTGTGGTGTCGAACATCGAGGTGGCGCGGCGAATCTTGGGCCCGCAGAGTGCCCTGTCCCCGGCTTTCATCTGGGTGCCACTGGACATCCGGAGCGAGCATGGCATGACGACGCTGGCGGCCGTCATCACCCTGACACCGGGAACCGTGTCAGCTGAACTGTCAGAGGACCAGCGCCACCTGCTGGTGCACTGTTTCAACGTGGACGACGCCGGGGAGGCGATCGCCAGAATCAAGGCGCGTTACGAGGCGCCGCTGATGGAGGTATTCCGATGATCGACACCGCCGTGGTAGTCTCGCTTTACGCGGTGGGCGTAGCGCAGTTGCTAAGCCTGTACCGGCTGCTGCGCGGGCCCAGCGCGCCCGACCGGATCCTCGCGCTGGATACCCTGTACATCAACACCATCGCCCTGCTGATCCTCTTTGGCATGCACCTGGGGTCGTCTATCTATTTCGAGGCCGCGCTGATCATCGCCATGCTAGGCTTCGTGGGCACGGTGATGATTAGCAAGTACGTGATGCGCCGGGATATCGTCGAATGAGTGCCGTGATGGAAATCCTGATGGTCGTCCTGCTGGCAATCGGCTGCTTCTTTGTGCTGGTGGGGTCGTTCGGGCTGGTCAAGTTGTCTGACTTTTTCCGTCGCCTGCACGGCCCGACCAAGGCCACCACGCTGGGCGTGGGCTCCATCCTGATCGCCTCGATCTGGCACCACGCCACCCTGGATGACGGCCTGGGTCTGAGAGAAATCCTGATCACCCTGTTCCTGTTCATCACCGCGCCGATCAGCGCCCACCTGATGTCCAAGGCCGCCCTGGCCCTGGATACCGACCGGCCGCGCCAGCCGCCGCCCGACAAAGCGTCTGGCTCCCCCGCGTCAGAAACCGACGGCTAGGCCAGGACCAGTCCATGTCCCGTGCACCCGTTCCCAAAGCCGGCCCCTCAAAGCAAATTCCTATCAGTTCAGTCAGTACCGTTCCCGACCTGCACCCCTCATGAAATGGAGCCTCAAACTCGGCCGCTTCCTCGGCATCGACGTCTTTCTTCATTTCACGTTTTTGATCCTGTTGGCGGTCATCTGGGGATCCTCGCTGCTGACCCGCGGGCCATCCGCCGCGCTTGAAGCCACCGGCCTGTGGGTGGCCATCTTCGGTTGTGTCCTGCTGCATGAATATGGCCACGCCCTGGCCGCCCGCGTCTATGGCATTCGCACCCACGACATCACGCTGCTGCCGATCGGCGGCCTGGCGCGGCTGGAAAAAATGCCCGACAAACCCGCGCAGGAAATCATCGTCGCGGTGGCCGGCCCGGCGGTGAACGTGGTCATTGCGGCCGTGCTCGGGGCGATCATCCTCGCGACCGGCGGCTTCCAGCCGATGGAAGAGCTGGATGTGGCCCGCGGCAGTTTCCTGCAGCGACTGTTCGCCATCAACGTGGGGCTGGTGCTCTTCAACATGCTCCCGGCCTTCCCCATGGACGGCGGGCGCGTGCTGCGCGGGGCGCTGGCTCTGGGCATGGACCACACCAAGGCCACCCGCATCGCCGCCGTCGTCGGCCAAGGCATGGCCGTGCTGTTCGTGATCGTGGCCTTTTTCGCCAAAGCTCCCCTGCTTTTCCTCATCGCTTTTTTCGTCTGGATCGGCGCCCAGGCCGAAGTTGGGGCCAGCGAGGTGCGCAGCGTGCTCGCGGGCGTGCTCGTGCGGCAGGCCATGCTCACCGACTATCAGACGCTCGGCCTTTTCGACACCCTGCGGGACGCCTCCACGCTCGTGCTCCAGGGATCGCAGCAGGATTTTCCGGTGGTCGAGAGCGGCCTGGACGGTCGCGTCGCCGGCGTGCTGACGCGGGCCGGACTGATGCGGGCCTTGGCGGCCCACGGGCTTGACGGGAGGGTGGCCGATGCCATGGAGCGCGAGGTGCCAGGGGTGCAGGCGGACGATTTGCTCGAGGCAGTGCTGCCCAGGCTCCGCGAAAGTGGAACCACCGCCACCCCGGTTTACTCCGCCGGCCGGCTCATCGGGTTGCTGACCATGGAAAACATCGGTGAATTGATGATGATCCGGTCGGCGCTGAACCAAGCTCGGCCGGTGTGATGCCGGAAAAAGGTCGGCCGGGCCGATCGGAAGAGTGGGGGAGTTCCGGAGGTTTTGGCGATGCAGGCACCGCGGGATCGGCCCGTTCCTGTTCCTGGCCAGGAGACGGGCGGAGCCGTCTCCTGGATATCCCCTCGCGTGGGGCCGCTCAACGCGCGCCGCGGTCCTCCGCCCCGCCCTGTGATAGGTGCCTCACCGGGTCGGCCTGCTCCTTGGCGGCGGCGATGAGGGCGACCGCGTCCGCCGGCCGCTCGTGCCGGCCATAAACGGTCAGCGCCACCCGCCGCGGCGCGGGCCCATCCGTGATGGTGCCCCATCGGTCGACCCGTCCTCGCAGCCAGGGCATGGCCTCTTCGAGGAACGGCCGCAGGCCCTCGCCCTTGACAAAATTGTCCGCCAACTGGTCGAACGGCCCGTCGTGGTAGTCGTTGCGCTGGAGTGAGGCCTGCCGCACCGACGCCAGCACCTTGCGTCCGCCGAGTTTTTCCTGGATCCAGAAAACAAACCCCGTGCGGCGGCCCAAAACGATGTCCGGTGCCAGCGGGCGCCACGCGTCCGGCACCGGCTCCGTTTCATCGAGCACCCAGAAAAAATACCGGGAGGAGGAATGGTAGAGCAGGTAAAAGCGCAGTCCACTTTCGTCCTGGGTGCGCTGAAGAAATCTTTCGCCCGGCGCAAGGCTGAAGCCGAAAGGCAGTTCCTGCGCCAGCCGGTTCAGGTGAAACACCACCGTTTTCCCGCGGTGCGCAATGCTGGCGGTAAACGCGTCCTGCATGCGGACCGCCACCCCGTCGGCGGCCGTGAACGTTTTTGAAACCGCCAGCCGGTCGGCCCGCTCCGCGTCGTCGAGAAATTCCGACGGCTCACCGTAGGCAAACGCCAGTTCGCCCCGCTCCCGGCCGCCGACCGCGAGCCGGATGTTTCCCTGCAGCACCCGCCCGCCGGCCGCCATCTGCCAGTAGTAATAATTCTCGGTCGGCAGGACCTGGACATCGTCCGGCAGCTGGGCAAAAACCGCCGCGAACACCGCCGCCGCATCCCGCACCTCCAGGTCGCGATGGGTCAAACCCGCGATCCAGTCGTCATGCCGCCACACCTTGGGCACCGGGCCGGTCGCCGATCCCGCGACCGGCTCGTCCTTGGCCGCTGGTTCCCGCGCCAGCCCGCCGGCGACCAGGGCCAGCGCGGCCGCGGATGCCAGGCCCAGCCGCCCGCCTCTGCTTATAAAAATCCCCGTCATCCGGCCAGCCTAACCCGTTTTCCCCGGCGCGGAAGAGGCCCCGACGATGAATCGGGCTGCCGCGTGCCCGGAGTCCCACCTTAAATAGTTTAAAGGTGCGCGGCCGAGGCGCAGGCCGGCGTGCCCATGGACCGCCGCGGGGCCCCCTCCGCCCGCCTTTCGACCACCGCTGCGGCACGCGGCTCCGCTCCGCGGGCCCGGCCGGCCGCCCCGCGCCGTCGGCCGGCACCCTGACCCCGCGTAGGTGAATCACCGTCCCTCCAGGGTCTCCGCGACGGGGATTTCAGTCTCTTGCAGTCGGCGCAGAGAACGGCATCTTTCCGTCCCGCACCGAGCGGTCGAAAAATTCCCACTCTTCTCCGATGAACCCGAAACTACGCCCCCTGTGGCGCGGCCTGCTGGCGCTGGCGGCCGCTGTCGTCACTGCCCAAGCCCTGCCGGCTGAGCCCTTGCGAGTCTTCATCCGGGGGGGCATGAGCAACCGCGGGACCGAGGTGCACGCCCACCCGCGCTTCCTCAAGGAGTGGCAGGTCCTGCTCAATGAACGAGGCGCGAAAGCCACCGGGGCCATGGACTGGCCCACCGCCGAACAGATCAAGGATGTCGACGTGATCGTCGCCTACGCCCAGGAGGGCGGGGATGCAACTCCGGAGCAGGAGGTGCTCATCAACGACTTCGTGAAGCGCGGCGGCGGTCTCGTCGTCATCCACACCGCAACCGTCTCCTTCAAAAACCCGTCGTGGTGGAAATCGGTCATCGGAGGTTCCTGGGTGCCCAACAAGACGAAGTGGCGCGAAGGGCCGATGGATCTGTATTATGTTGAAAGTCAGCGCATCGGCGGTGGCCACCCGATCACCCGCGGCGCGTCCAATTTCCGCTTCGACGATGAGATCTATTACGACCTGGACGTCCTGCCCGAGGTCCGGGTCCTCGCCACCAGCTACACCCCGAATGTGCTGGAGGGCCGCCAGCCGCCCGAGGGTAACAAACCCCACATCTACGACATCCAGCCGCAGATGTGGACGTACGAAAAAACCGCCGAGGGCGGCTCCAAACCCTACCGCGCCTTTGTCAGCATCCCCGGCCACCTCTACAAAAATTTCGCCCTGCCCCACCACCGCGCCGTCCTCCTTCGCGGTCTCGCCTGGGCCGGTCATCGCGAAAATCTCGATGAATTTTGCCAGCCGGAGGAAATCTCCTCCCTCACGTACCCCGAAGGCGGCCCGCAGAAACCCGCCGACACCCTGGCCAACCTGGAAATCCACCCGGATTTCGAAATGTCCCTCATCGCCGCCGAGCCGCTGATCAATAAGCCGATGAACTTCGACTGGGACGCCTCCGGCCGGCTGTGGGTGGCGGAAACCCCGGAATATCCCAACGGCCGCCGCGGCATGCGCCCGGATTACCGCGGCAAGGAATGGAAGGACAATGGGGGCATCGACCCCACCCCCGGCATTCAGGACCGGCCCGCCCGCGACAAGATCAGCATCCTCACCGACACCGATGGAGACGGCACGATGGACAAAAAAGAGGTCTTTTATGAAGGCCTCGACCTCGTCACCGGCCTCGTCTTCTACAAGGACGGCGTCATCGTCACCCAGGCACCGGATATTTTGTTCCTGCGCGACACCAACGGCGACGGCAAGGCCGACAAGGTGGAGACTCTCTACACCAAGCTCGGCACCGGCGACACCCACGCCGTCATCAACAACCCCCGCTGGGGGTGGGACGGGTGGATTTACGCCACCCACGGGTACAGCGGCACCGGTGACGTGCGGAATGGCGACGGATCCAAGGGCTTCGGCGGCGTCGGTTCCGGCGTGGTCCGCTTCAAGCCGGACGGCTCAGCCTTCGAGCAGTATTCCTCGAAGGGAGGCAACACCTGGGGCCTGCAGATCACCGGCGATAACCGCGTGATGTGGACCCAGCCGACTAGTGGCGAGCTGCTCATGCACACCGTGCTTCCTGAATATGCGCTTTCCCGCGGTTCGATCGGCAAGGTGCCCAGCTACAAAGTCGTCGAGCCGTCGCCCAAGGCCCATCCGCTCATTGAGTGGGAGCAGCTCGCCTACGTGCAGATCGACTGGGTCGGCTCGTTCACGGCGGCGGCCGGCACCGTCATCTATGACGGCGGCGCGTGGCCCTCGGAATACAACGGCGATTATTTCACCACCGAACCGACGATCAACATCGTCCACCACACCCGCCTCACTCCCGCCGGCTCCAGCTTCACCGCCAAAAAACTGCCCGGCCGCGAGGAGACCGAATTCATCCGGAGCAAGGACATGTGGTGGCGTCCGATCGAAGTCCGCGTCGGCCCCGACGGTGCGATGTACCTCGCCGATTTCTACAACCAGGCGGTCATCCACAACGACACCCGCGGCCCCGACCACAACCGCGTCAATGCCGCCGTCCGTCCGGACCGCGACCATTATTTCGGCCGCATCTGGAAGATCCAGCACAAACAGGCGAAAAAGCTGACCGTGCCCAACCTGGCCGCGGGCGACCCCCGGCCGCGCCTGGAGGCGCTCTCGCACCCGAACCGCCATGTGCGCCTCGCCGCCCACCGGCTGATCGCGGAGTCTTCACCGAAGGCCGCGGACGTCGAGTCCGGCGTGGTGCCGGCGATCCAAGCCCTCGGACCCGAGGGCCGGATCGCCTCCCTCTGGACGTTGGCCTCGGTGGCGGGCCTCGATTCCGCCTGGGTCAGGGAGTTCTTCACTGATGCCGACCCCTCGGTCCGCCGCAACGCCGCCCTCGTGGCGGAAATGTCCGGGAAAGACACCGCCGCGGCCGCCGTGCTGCTGAAGGACCCGGATGCCGCCGTCCGCCTCGCCGCCCTGCGCGCGCTGGCCGCCGGCCCGCTCGACGACGCCTCCGCCAAAGCCCTCATCGCCGCCTGGCCCGCGCTGGACGACGACTTCCAGAAAAGCGCCGCCATCGGGGCCGCCACGCGCAATCCCGCCGCCAGCATCGCCGCCGCTCTCGAGGCCGCCGACCCGTCCAGCCTCACCCCGCTGGTCAACAGCCTGGTGACCAGCCTCGCCGAGGCCAATGACGCCGCGTCCGCCGCCACCCTCGTCATTACCCTGGCCGGCAAACCCGCCAGCGCCGATGACCTCAAAGCCCGCATTCTCGGCACCCTGGACAAATCGCTGAAGGATGCGCCCGCCATGACCCCGGCGCTCAAAGCCGCGCTGACCGCCCTGCTCGAAAGCGGCGCCAGCGGAACCGCGCTGCCGCTGGCCGCGAAATGGGATGCCGGCCGCGGCGACTTCACTGCCATCATCGCATCCATCACCAGGAAGCTGACCGCCGCCCTCGCCGACACGCAGAGCGACGACGCCGGCCGCGTGGCCGCGGCCCGCAGCCTGCTCGGCATCCGCTCGACCAGCCCGGCCATCCTGCCGGCCATGAAAAGCCAGCTCACCGGGGAAAACCCCGCCAGCTTCAAACAGGGCCTGATCGCCGCCCTCGGCGAGACCGACGAGGCCGCGGTCGGAACCATGCTGGCCGACGCCTATGGAAAGCTGTCCGTCGAGGCGCAGGCGGCCGCCTTCGAGGCACTGCTGAAGCGGGCTGACTGGGCGATGGCGCTGCTCGATGGCGTGAAGGCCGGAAAGATCGATGCCACCGCCTTCGGCCCGGCCAACGCCTACCGCCTCCGCGTCCACCCCGCCCGCGAGGTCGCGGAGCGCGCCAATGCGATGAAGGACGAGCTGAATCCGAACGAGAAGGCGAAAAACGAGATCATCGCCTCGCTGGCGGGTGTCGTCTCCAAGCCCGGCAATCTGGTCAACGGCAAGACGATGTTCACCGTGAGCTGCGCCACCTGCCACAAGCTCGGCGACGAGGGGCGGGAGATCGGCCCGACCCTGACCGGCATGGGAGCCCACGGCCCCGAGGAACTGCTGGTGCACATCGTGGACCCCAATCGCGAAGTCGACCCCAGCTTCCACGCCTGGAACATCGAGACCACCGACGGCCAGTTCCTGGCCGGCGTGATCGCCCGCCAGAACAACGCCTCGGTCCTGCTGCGCACGCTGACCGGCGAGGTGGAAATTCCCACCAACAAGATCAAGACCCGCACCGATACCGGCCGCTCGCTGATGCCCGAGGGGCTGGATGCGCTCGGCGGCGAAATGCTGCGCGACATCCTCGCCTACATGGCCGGCGACGCCGCGGGCCAGTACCGTGTGCTCGACGTGGCCAAGACCGCCACCGCCGACGGCCGCCGCGGTCTCTTCATCACCCAGGAAGCCACGGGCGACACCGTCAAGCTGCGCAAGTTCGGCAACCTCGAGGTCGAGGGCGTGCCGTTCTTCCTCGCCGATCCGGCCAAAACCGTGAGCGGCCGCAACCTGATCGTCCTCAAAGGCGGCCATGGGAACGAGTTCGCCCAAACCTTCCCCGAGAGCGTGGAGATTCCCGTGGGCGTGGCCGCCCAGCGCCTGCACCTGCTCAGCGGTGTGGCCGGCTGGGCCTGGCCCTACGGCGGCGACGAAGTCCGGGGCCGCCCCGCCATGAAGCTGACCGCCACCTACGCCGATGGTGCCGAGGAAGTCTTCACCCTGAAAAACGGGGTGGAGTTCGCCGACTACATCGGCGACGCCGACGTCAAGGGATCCAAACGCGCCCGCGGCCTGACCAACGGCGGCCAGATCCGCGTCGTCACCCTCATCCCGGCCCGCCAGGATGTCATCACCAGCCTGACGGTCGAAAGCCCCGGCAACGGCGTCGCCCCGGTCGTCGCCGCCATCACCATGGAACTGCCCGGCGTGGAAAAGAAGGGCGGCGGTCCGGAAATCAAGTCGACCCCGGACACCGCCGCCGCCAGCACCCCGCCGGCCAGCCCGGCCGAAGCTTGGGAGCCGGGCAAAAAGAAAATCCTCCTCATCGGCGGCGGTTCGTCCCACGATTTTCAAAAGTGGTTCAATGAAACCGACACCGAAATCCTGCGGAAAGCGGGTTATTCGACCCGCTATGTGGACACCGTCGAGGAGGCGACCGCGCTCATCCACGAGGTGGATGCCATCGTCTACAGCACCAACCAGGGCCCGTTCGGCGGCCTCGGTTTTCAAGCGGCCCTGCGCAAGGCGACCGACGCCGGCATCGGCATGGTCATCCTCCACGCCGGCCTCTGGTACAACTTCGGCGGCGACCAGACGTACAATCGCGTTTTCGTCGGCGGCGGATCCCGCGGCCACGATGCCATTCAGGAATTCACGGTGAAGATCACCGAACCCAATCACCCGGTCACCGCCGGCCTCGGGGCCGGTTTCTCCGCGCCGGATGAGCTGTATTATTCAACCTTCGATCCGGCCGGTTCCGTGACGACGGTGCTCGCCACCGCCACCAGCCCGCAAAGCGGCAAAACGTTTCCGAGCATCTGGACGGTGAAACACGACAAGGCGAAAATCGCCTGCATCGCGTCCGGGCACGACGAGCGCGTCCACACCCTGCCCGCGTTCCAAAAACTGCTCGTCAACGCGGTCGGCTGGGCGGTGAAGTAATCGCCGGGCTCAATGCCCCTCCTCCACCTACCGGGTCTGGTTCCGGTGGCGGGTGAACATGGCCAGGGTCCGCTCGCGCTCCTCGGCGTGATCGACCATGGGAGCGGGGTAATTTTTCGCGAGGGTGGTCAGGCCGGCGGCCTTCGGCCCGATGGCGAGGAGTTTGGCGGGCACGTCGCGCAGCTCCTGGCACCAGTGTTTGATGTAGACGCCGTCGGGATCATAACTCTTGGTCTGGCTCCACGGATTTTGGATGCGGAAATACGGCGCGGCGTCCGCCCCGGTGCCGGCGCTCCATTGCCAGCCGCCATTGTTCGAGGCGTTTTCGCCGTCGACCAACTGCTGCATGAAGTGCTGTTCTCCGAGCCGCCAATCGAGCCGCAGGTCCTTGGTCAGGAACATGGCCACGATCATGCGGACGCGGTTGTGCATGAAGCCGGTGGCATGGAGTTCGCGCATGCCGGCGTCGACGATCGGAAATCCGGTCTGGCCGTCCTTCCACCGGGCCAAAGCGGTCTCGTCGTAACTCCATGGCAGCCCGCGCCACTCGGCGTTGAATTCGTGCTCGAAAACCTCCGGGTAACGGGTCAGCAGCGCGAAATAAAACTCCCGCCAGGCGAGCTCGTTGATGAACGTCTGAACGCTTTTCTTTTCCGCGGCGGTGGGTGCCTCCGTCATCACAGCCACGCTTGCGTGGTAGAGTTCGCGGATCGAAATCAGCCCGAACCGCAGATCCTGGCTGAGGCGCGACGTGGTTTGGCCGTGCGGGGTGTTGCGGCGCTCGCCGTACGACGGGAGAATTCTGGAAAGCGCCTTCTTGAGACGCTCCCGCGCGGCTCGTTCCCCGGGTTCAACCATGATCGCAGTGTTGGCGGGAAGTTTCCAGGCCGCCAGGGTCGGGCACGGATCGCTGCGCAGGCCGGCCAGGGCGGGCGGGAGCGGACGGAACGCCTTGATCCGCGGAACACACGACGCCTTCAGCTGCGCATTCCAGTTCCGCGCATACGGCGTGAACACGCGGTACGGACCGCCGCCGCCAGTCAGGATTTCGCCCGCCTCGTGCAGCACCGCATCCTTCTCGTCATGGCAGGCCACGCCGAGTTCGCGGCACATCGCCCGGATTTTCTGGTCCATGGCCAGGCCGTAGGGATCGCCCGGATCGCGGTTGAAATAGAGGGCACCGGCCCGGGTTTCGGCGAGCAGCCCGCGCAAGACCGCCGAGGCGTCCCGCCCGCGTCGAAAAATCAACCGGCCGCCCGCGGTCGCGATGTTCTTCTCCAGCGAGGCCAGCGAGCCGCACAGAAACTCCTGGCGGGCCGGGCCGGTCCAGCCATGGCGACCTGCCCACTCCGACACGATGGACACCGGCACGACCGCCCCCGCTTCCGCGACGGCCCGGTGGAGCGCGGCATTGTCGGTCAGCCGCAGGTCGCGGCGAAACCAATGGAGGGCGAGGCGGGGATCAGGCATGGAGTCAGGGGATACGCGGGAGAACCTGCCAAGGAGGCCGGCCCCGACCGGGAAATCCAGCGGAAGTCCGCTTGACCGGGGCCGCCCCTCCTCCGGGTCGGGAATCGGTGCAGTGTGACTTGGGGTTTGCCCCTGCGAAAGCCCGGCGGGTTTGACTGGCGCACCGGGGCAATCGGGGCCACATCTGCCGTTCTCCCAGCGGCGGATTTACGACTGGCGGACCCTGCTCCCGCCCCCGCCGTCGCCGTCGCTGTCCCACCACCCCGGCCACCTCCGTCTTTCCACCCATGCTCACCAGTATCCTGCTCATCCTCGCCGGCCTCGTCGCCCTTTATTTTGGCGCGGAATGGCTGGTCAAGGGTGCCTCCTCGCTGGCCATCCGCCTGGGCATGACCCCGCTCATCGCCGGCCTGACCGTCGTTGCCTTCGGCACCAGCAGCCCCGAATTGGTCGTCAGCTTGGTGGCCACCCTTAATGGCAACGGCGACATCGCCCTCGGGAATGTGGTCGGGTCCAACATTTTTAACGTTGCCCTGATCCTCGGTGTGACTGCGATCGTGGTGCCGCTCAAGGTCGAATTCCAGCTCCTGAAGTTCGACACGCCTTTCATGATCGCCGCCTCGGCCCTTTTCCTGTGGTTTTTCCGCGACCGCGCCATCGACCGTCCCGAGGCCGCCGTGCTGTTCGCGCTGCTCATCGGTTATATCATTCTGAACATCCGCTTCGCCAAAAAACACGTGACCCCGGCAGTGGCCGAGGAATACAACGACGAATTGGCGGCGCTGGCCACCCAGGCGCAGGAGCCGGTGTGGAAAAGCCTGAGCTTCATTGCGCTGGGCCTCGCCGTCCTCGTCGGCGGTTCGCGCGCCTTCGTCATCGGGGCCGTCGACATCGCCCGGAGCTATGGCATCAGCGAGGCCATCATCGGCCTGACCATCGTGGCGGCCGGCACCAGCCTGCCCGAACTCGCTTCATCACTCGTCGCCGCCTTCCGCAAACAAGCGGACATCGCCATCGGCAACATCATCGGCTCCAACATCTTCAATGTTTTGTGCATCCTCGGCCTGTCGGGCATGATCGCCGGCCCGTTGCAAGGCCCGGGCATCACTCCGCTCGACCTCGGGGTCATGTTTGGGTTCTCCGTGATTCTGCTGCCGCTGCTCTGGACCGGTCGCCGCATCTCGCGCTGGGAAGGACTGGCTCTGATCGCCGGTTACGGAGTCTATCTCTGGAAAATCTGGCCGAAGTGAGGCCTGTAGCCGGGGTCGATGACCCCGGATCTGATCTGGCCGAAGTGAGGCCTGTAGCTGGGGTCGGTGACCCCGGATCGTCGGCCCTGCTGATCGCGCCGCTGTCATACGCCCCTGTCTCCCGCTCGCACCCTGGCGTTGATGGCGACGCCGGTCACTCCACCCCCGCGTGAACCAGCGGGTTGAACCGGTCGACCGGTTCGCGGGCCGACCAGGCCAGTCCGCGCAGCACGACGAGGCGGAAGAGCGGGTCGTCGAAGGTCCAGGAATAGTGGCCGGGAATGCTGACGAAGACGCGGCCGCCGCTGGCATGTTCCACCGTCCAGAACTGCGGATGGCTGATGCCATCTTCCTCGGCCCGGGCCAGTACGGTCGGTTTGGCACCATCGCCGGGCACGAGGTTCCAATATGTTTCGTCGATCCATCCGACGCGTTCCAGTCCGCGGGCGATCGGGTGGGGAGTCGCCGGATCGAAGACCACGTCGATCGGACCATGGCGGTACTTGGTCTGGGCGGCATTTGAGCCCAGGCCGATCCGCGCCGCCAGGCCGCCGGCCTCGCCGCCGCCCTCCACCGCCCAATGCACGAAGACCGCGCCGCCGCCGCGGCCCATAAAGGCATCAAAGTCCCGCGCCCGGCCGAGCGACCAGTCGCCCCGGCGGTAAAAGACGACGGCATCAGCCACCGCCCATTGTTCGAGGCTCGGCCACTCGTCCGCCACCATCAGATCGGTGCGGTCGGCCAGACCGAGCAGCCGGCTCCAGACGTCGCGCCACCGCGGGTAATCGTGCTCGCCGACCCCGTGGTCCTTCGGTCCGGACACCAGGACCACCTTGAGCGGGCGGATCGGCAGGGGAGGGGCCGGTGCGCCCGCCAGGGCTGCTTCAATCTCCGCGGCGGCTCGCGGCGCCGGATGCCCGGCTTTCGCATACACGCCCATGAGCGGCGGTTCGGTCAGGAGAAAGGCCATGAGGTCACGGAAATCCAGCTCCCCCAGGGCCTCGTCGAGTTTGGCCGGCATGATCGACGTCGGCAGCGGCTTTTGCGCGACGATGTCGTCCGCGGCAACCGCCATTTCCGCTCCGGCCCCGAGGCCGAGGGTGACCCGGCCGTCGCCGTCCGGCCGCACCACCGCCGTCACCACTGAGCCGTTCTTCAGCGTCACCTCGTGGGCGACATAGTCCGGATGGATCGCGGCATTCGGGTCGGCGATGTCGCGGTGCACGCTGGCGTAATCGCGGCTGACGAGGTTGGACAGGTCGGGTGCGAGCGCGGCCCCCTGGCCGCGGACCGCGTGGCACTGTCCGCAGAGCGCGCGTTCGCTGAAAAAGATCTCGCGGCCGCGGGCCCAGTCGCCTCCCTGGATTTGAGGCCGCGACGGCACCCGGGCAAACCCGCTCGGCTGCTCCGGGCGCGCCCACGGCAGCAAAAACCGCCGCAGCGGGAAGGCGCGGTCCCTTGTATCCTCGGCGGTGTGCCAGGCCAGCCGCAATTCGGGCAGTCGCCCGGCTTCCGTGCGGCACGTGAGCGCCACATCCAGCGGCTCATGCGGCTTCGGCACCGTGGTCACAAACACGTCATGCGTCACCTGGCCAGGTTTCGAATGCTCCGATTTCCGCTCCGCCCCGGTCCCGTAGTCGATGGAAAACGCGGTCGTCGGCGAGGTGATGACCACGGTGACCTGCTCCGGAGGCGGCTCGTGGTCGAGCCGCGCGCCCGGTTGCACCGTCGGTCGCAGCATGTTCCACAGGTCGAGGCGCGTCTTGAGCGTCAGTTGGCCGGGCTGGGCCAGCTTGGCCAGCCCGTCGCGGTGCGCGGCGCTGGTCGCCGTGAAGCGGCCGGCCACGGCCAGATCAGGATGGGGCAGCCAGCCGCGCCAGGACGACCCGTCATCGCCTTTCCACTCGGCCTCCACGCCATTGAGCGTGATCGAGAGGTCGAGGGCATTCTCCTGCGCCAGGGCTCCCAGCGGCTTGGTCCTTTGCGGCTGGCGCAAGGTCAGGGAAAAACCATCGGCCGACGACTGCGGCGGCACCTTCACGTCCACGGACCGGCGGTCGTCTGAGACGGTGACCGCCAGGACCGGCACGGTGGTCACGGCCTCCTCATGCTGCCGCTTCACTACTTCGTAACCGGGCCACATCGTTTCGAAGCGGTCGCCCGGCTGCACATGGCGCCCGCGTTCGATCCGCACCCCGGCGCTCACCGCCAGCGCCATGGTCTCATCGAGCGGATGATCAAAAGCGACCCGGAAATGTTCGGGACTTTCGGACCACGTGGCCACGGGGCGCGGGGTGGGCTCCTTCCGCGCTTCGATGACAAAGATCGTGCCCGGCCCTTCCGGTCCGGTTCCCCAGTCCGGTTCGCCGGAATGGGTGGCCAGCAGCAGCGCGCCACGCGGGCTGACGGTGAGGTCGACCGCAAGCTGGTTCAGGCACGCGATAAGATGGTTCTGGGCGATGTAGCCGTCGCGCGTCTTTTCCAGGCGGGTGCGGTAGAGTTTGCCGCGCGATTCACCCGCGATGAGCGCATCGCCCGCCCAGTCGGCGGGACCGAACACCGGGCCGCCGTTGACGGGCTCGTTGAAGCGCAGGCCACAGGTCGATTGGTGCTGCGGGCCGTAATCGAAGACGCTCGGCTCGTCGACGACCGACGGCAGATGCTGCGGATGACGCGGCGGAAAGCCGTAGTGGCGGCCGCGTTCGATGTGCAGGAGTTCATCGAGGGGATTGCCATTCGGCAGCCAGGTGGCTCCCTCCTGGTCGGTGCAAAAGAGATCGCCGTGGCGGTTAAAGCGCAGGCCGACCGGCCACCGCACGCCGGTGCACAGTTTTTCGCGGGATTTAAAATCGGGGGAAATCCGGAGGATGGCGCCGCGTTCCGACGAAAGGTCATTGTGGGCGCGTCCGGCGGGATCGAGTTCATAGGCGTTGTCATACCAGCGCACGCCCAGCCCGAAGTAGACCGACCCGTCGCGGGCGTCGTAGCACACGCTGGCGGTGTCGACCCCGGCGCGGGCCGGCGGCCAGCCTTCCGCAATGGCCCTCGCCTCCTCGGCGCGGCCGTCGCCATCGCGATCTGTGACCATCATGACTTTTCCGGCGCACGCGAAAAAGACGGCGTCCCCGTGTGGCGAGGCCTTCGGGGCCAGATCCATGCCGATAGGCGCGGTCACTTGGCCCCGGCCCTCCCAGAAAAGGTCCGCCCGGTCCTCGAGGCCATCGCCATCGGTGTCCTTGACCAGCCAGATGTTGCCGTTGTACCCCAGGGCCACGAGTATTCCGTCGTGGCGGTATTGCAGGTTGACCAGGTTGGTCAGCGCCACCGGCAGCGTGCGCACATCGAACCCTGGCACCAGCATCTGCAGGGAGGGGGCATCGTTTTTGTCCCGCGCCTGGCGAACCGGGGTGGTGACCAGTGGCGGCTCGGCGGCCAGCGCGGCCGCGGACAGGAAAAGCAGGGGGCTGAGCAGGCGCATGTCCGGCAGCATGACCGCAGCCGCCATCCATGGCAAGCACGGCGGGCGGGATGGGGGCGCAGGAACCGAACGCAAGGCGCTCCTCGCCGCCTTCCTTTAGGACGCTCGTGGACCCATGGGCGTTCCTCCGGCGGGACATCACGCGCCCTCAGTGCGCGATTCCAATGCAGAAATGTCACAAACCGGCTGGCACCTCCTTGGATCTTCCGCAACACTTCCCGCCATCAAATGCCCTCCAAACACCACGCGACTGCTGCCCGAGGACCTACCGTCCCTCAGGGGAGCGTGGGCGGCCCACGCGGATCTTCGGCCACCCCAAGCTGCCAAGCGGGCCTCCCCCGCGACACCCAGCACACCCTCATGACCGTCGTTCTTCCGGATCGCCTCGGAATCCGGCGGGTGAATCGCCCGAGTTCCGTGCTCCAGGATGCCCGCACGGTCATCATGATGTCGATCAACCATTGCCCGCGACCCACCACGCGCCGCCTCAGGAGTTTGCTCCCATCCGCACAATAAGATGGCAATCGAATCGGAAACACGGAAAGCGACCATCGACCAGCGATTAAAAGACGCAGGTTGGGACGTTTCTGACCAGACTCAGGTGGTGAGTGAGTTTTTTGTAGCTTGCTTCGACAGTAATGTCCTCCGTGATGACCCTGCCATCCGCGGAACGCGCGAGTTCAGCGACTATGCTGTAACGCGTCGGGATCAAGACGTGTAATCGGGGGGTGGAAGATTCGGGATGATCTGTGGGAGGAGCTGGTCGGGGCCCGCTTGGAGTGTGGGTGTAGGCGGACGGCAGGCCGACGGAGCGGAAGCCTTGGAGCCGTAGTGTGGACGGCGATCACAAGGTGCGGGTGTCGCGGTACCTCTGCCCCCGGTGCGGACGGATCTGGAGGGTGATTCCTGCGGGGATGCTGCCCTACCAGGGCAAGCCCTTCGTCAACCACCACGCGCGCATCGTCTGCGCCAACCTCGGCATCCGGCTCCTGCACGCCAAGCCTGACCACGCCTGGTCCAAAGGCAAAGTCGAGCTGCGCTTCGATCCCATCCTCATGGACCCTGTGGAAGTCTGGCACCAGGCCTCCTTCCACGGACTGGCCCGCCCGGCCGACCTCCACCTCAACAGCCAAACCCACAAGCGGGGCCACCACGATGAGCGCTGATCCCTCCCGCTCCAAAGCACCCGCACCCCTTGCCATCGACCTCCTCGCCGAAGCCTCCGAGGCCATCCCCAGATCCCTCAACCTCCTCGCCCAATCCGCCTGGTTCATCGCCGCCCGCGCCGCCGCCTCCTCCATCGACCCAGATCACATCCACCAAGCCATCAAACTCGTCCCCTCCGCCCACGCCAAAGTCTCCCACCCCTAACCCAATCCTCGCGGCGGCCGCCCGGGCCCTCCACGGCCCGCGCCACCCCCGCCCTTTTTTTGTCCACCCTCCCCGCTCTTAATCCGAATATCCCCGCCCTCTCCGTGACCACCATCCCCAAATCCCCACTCTCTATCCCAGATCAAATCTCCCGTGATTATCCCGACGCGCTACACCAACCCCTCCTCGCCCCTCCTCCGTCGAAACGACCATGATCTACCTCCACCTCCTCAACCGCCCGGGCGCAGGCGCGCCCAGTCGACTTGACTTGGATTGACCGTACCTGCTATAGCCAAAAAAACCGCTGGCATGGTTCCGGCCTCCGCCTACACTTCCCTTATGAAATGCGCTCCCAATCTCCGCCCCTTCGGATCGGATTCCACCACCAAAAACCGCAAGCGGTAATTGTCGGACAATTACCGCTGGCAGCATAATAAAACTGTTATCCAAGAAATCTCAGACTTGCGCTGACCGCCAGCAGAGTGCTACCATCCTCCATGACCAGATCGTTCACAGCAATTTTTACACGCGAGAATGATGGCTTTGTAGCTCTCTGCCCAGAGATAGACGTAGCATCCCAAGGCAATTCAGTCGAAGAGGCCAAGAAGAACCTCACCGAGGCAGTTGAACTCTTCTTCGAGTGCGCTTCCGACTCAGAAGTTTCACAGCGGCTTTCAAGCGAATCTTTTATTTCGTCATTGGAGGTGCAGGTTGCCTAGTCTCCCAGTTTTATCCGGGAAGTCAGCTTGCAACATTCTTGCGTCACACGGTTTCGAGAATGTCCGACAACGTGGTAGCCACGTCATAATGCAGCGTAAATTGCAGGGAACGACGATTACCGTTCCAGTCCCCAACCACAAAGAACTGCGAATCGGAACCCTGCGTTCAATCATAAGACAAAGCGGTCTATCTGTGGAAGACTTCACACGCTAACAAAATCAGAAGAAGGAAAACAAGTCGGAGCAGGCGACGCCGAGGAAGCCGTCTGATCAAGTTCAGCTTCACCCCGGCGCGCCTGTCCTATGACGTTCGCCGACTAAAGAGGAGTCACCAATGATCGAACCCAAAAGCTCGTTTCCCGTATTTACCGTAAGGGATCTCGATGCAGCGAAATCCTTCTACACAGAGAACCTTGGCTTTGATGTTGTCTTCTCGGCTGATTGGTATATTCACTTGGTTTCGAAGTCAGGCGTTCAGATTGGTTTTCTGTTGC